>Ga0187888_1000086_pt1 | contig 92488 bp, 90 predicted proteins | sample June2016WEW_7_40_FD_132987 | JGI IMG/M metagenome (GOLD analysis project Ga0187888, IMG submission 132987) | Peatland microbial communities from SPRUCE experiment site at the Marcell Experimental Forest, Minnesota, USA - June2016WEW_7_40 | ecosystem: Environmental > Terrestrial > Soil > Wetlands...
ATCCATCCAGAACAAGCTGGCCGACATGGCCACCGAGATCGACGCCGCTCGCCTGCTTACTTATCGCGCCGGATGGATGAAGGACCAGGGGCAGCGCGTCACCAAAGAATCGTCCATGGCCAAGCTGTTTGCCTCCGAGATCGCAGTGCGCGCCACCAATGAAGCCGTGCAGATCCACGGCGGCAACGGATTCATCAAGGACTATCCCGTCGAAAAGTTCTATCGCGACGTAAAGTTGTGCACTATTGGCGAAGGCACCAGCGAGATTCAGCGCCTGGTGATCGCTCGCCAGCTTCTGAAGAGCGACGCTTAAGAACAAATGACCGACTGGTCCGAAAGAATCCTCGCTGGCGATCCGCGCGCGCTGGCCCGTGCCGCTACCGCGATAGAAAACCGCTCCCCGGCCGCGGAATCATTGTTGAAAGAACTGTTTCCTCACACCGGACATGCCATCGTGCTCGGCATCACTGGCGCGCCCGGTGCGGGGAAGAGCACGCTGGCCGATCAATTGGTCCACGAATTTCGCCGCGAAGGAAAACGGGTGGGCGTGCTCGCCGTGGATCCGTCCAGCCCCTACACCGGGGGCGCGGTTCTGGGCGATCGCATTCGCATGCTGAGCCATCATTCCGACCCGAACGTGTTCATCCGCTCCATGGCAACGCGCGGCCATCTCGGCGGGCTGGCTGCCGCAACCACCGACATGGCGTTGCTGCTGGACGCCGCCGGTAAAGAAGTTGTGCTGATCGAAACCGTCGGTGTTGGCCAGGATGAGGTGGAAGTGGCGAAGCTCGCGGACGTCACCGTGGTGGTGCTCGTCCCCGGCATGGGCGACGATGTGCAAGCCATCAAAGCGGGCATCATGGAGATCGCCGACATCTTCATCATCAACAAAGCAGATCAGCCCGGCGCAGACCGTCTGGAGCGCGAGATCCTGGCTTTCCAGAGCCTGGCAGCCTCACCCGACCGTTGGGTCCCGCCCATCATCCACACCGTCGCGACCGAGGGCCGGGGAGTCAGCGAGGCGCGCTTCGCGATACGATCGTTTCTTGCCCGCACGGATGCCAAGCAACGCGCCGTCGCCAATTGGATTCTGCGCCTGCGTGAGATGCTGCGTGAACGGCTGATCCAGCAATTTGCAAATGTCGATTTTCAGGCTGCGGCGGAAGAGGTAGCGGCGCGGCGCTCAGACCCCTACACCATAACCGATGGCTGGATCAGGCATGCTGGATCAACTAAATTCGAAATTGATCATCTGGGCATCGCCGTGCGCTCGCTGGATTCCGCGCTGGGCTTTTATGAGAAGCAGCTTGGCTTTGCCGCCGGCCTGCGCGAAACGGTCGAGCTGGAAAAGGTGAATGTCGCGATGCTGCCCGCCGGCGAGTCGCGGATTGAGCTACTGGAAGCTACAAGTCCGGATTCAGTGGTCGCTAAGTTTATTGAGAAACGCGGCGAAGGTCTGCATCACGTGGCGGTCAAAGTGCCGGATCTGGCCGCGACCGTGGAGCGGCTGAAGGCGCATGGCGCACGATTACTGAATGAACCGCGCGCCGGCGCTGGGGGCCATCACTATGTCTTCGTCCATCCAGCCTCTACAGGTGGCGTTTTGCTGGAACTGATTCAAAAATGAAGAAACCAACCATAGGTATCATCGGCGGAAGCGGCCTCTATTCGATGCCGGGCTTTACCGCGCACGAAGAAGTGACGATCGACACTCCGTGGGGCAAGCCATCAGATCCCTATGTGGTCGGACAGCTCGCCGGGAAAGAGGTCGCGTTTCTTTCGCGGCACGGCCTCGGCCATCGCCATTCGCCCTCGGAGCTGAACTTTCGCGCCAACATTTACGGGTTTAAGTCGCTGGGCGTCGATCGCATTGTGTCGCTCAGCGCTGTCGGATCGCTCAAGGAAGAGCACGCTCCGCTGAAGTTTGTTATTCCCGATCAGTTTTTCGATCGAACGCGCGGCCGCGTCTCCACGTTTTTCGGCGAAGGGTTGGTGGCGCACATCAGCTTTGCCGATCCGGTCTGCCCGCAGCTTTCGCAAGTGGTGCATGGCGCGTGCGTCGAAACCGGTGTCAGCGTCGCACGCGGCGGAACGTATCTTTGCATGGAAGGCCCGGCGTTTTCCACCAAGGCGGAATCGAATGTGTATCGCACTTGGGGCATGGATGTGATCGGCATGACCAACTTGCAGGAGGCCAAGCTCGCGCGCGAGGCCGAGCTTTGTTACGTCACCATCGCGATGGTCACCGACTACGATTGCTGGCACGAAGAACACGACGCCGTCACCGTCTCCGACATTTTGGCGAATCTCAGGCAGAATGCCGACAACGCCTGTAAGGTGGTGGCTGCCACGGTGGCGAGCATGCCGGATGTTCGCGAATGCAAGTGCGGATCGGCGCTGGCCCATGCGTTAATCACCGATCCCAAAGCCGTGCCCGAGGCAACGCGCAAGAAGTTGGAGCTCCTGGTTGGGAAATATCTCGGCTGAGCCCCCTCGCTACTTCTGAGGCTTGTCCGGAGTCCTGTCTTCGGAGGGTTTCTCTTTCGTCTGGTCTTCGGGGAGCGGGTCCGGCGTTTCGAATTTGATGCTGCTTTCGGTGCCGAACTTACGATAGAGCCGGAACTCGATGTCGTTCTTCGTCATCTGGCGATCCCGTTTAGACGTCAAGACCGACTTCAGCGGCAACATGTACTGCATGTCGCCGATGGTCTCCAGATCGTAGTCCAGCGATGAGGTGATGTCGTGGATGGGGAAGGTGGCGGGCATGTCATACGGGGTCATGACAATCTTCACCACCATCTTGGTGTCTTCGTCGATATAAACCAAACCGCGATAGGCGGGCACGATGGCGAGCTTGTCGTCGGCTTCCACATGATATTTCGAGTACTCCTGCTGCACGTCGTACGCGAATACATACGTCTTGCGGCCACGCAGCTTGCCCCAATGATCCCAGGAGAATTGCGTATGGCTCTCGGGCTCAAAAATCTCTTTCATCATGCTGCCGAATTCGCCCTCCGACGTCGTGCCGCCGAACTGCCGCATGTTGGCATTCGTCACCGGCTGGTTGTTATGGAGGATCACTTCGTAGTTCTCGAAACCGTTGTAGCTCAGGCGGGCCGTGATGGTGTCTGAGTGATACCAGTTGTTGCCCGTGCCCGTAGGATCGTAATCGCGCCGCGTCACTTGAACGCAAATGAAATTAGGCAGCTGTTTGGTGTAGTTAATCGCGTATTCACGCGCTTCGTCGATGATCTTCGCCTGTTCTTCAGAGCTCGGCGGAGGCGGGGGAACATAGACTGGCGGGGGTGGCGGTGGGGGCGAGACGGTCAGGCTGGCGGAAGCCTCGCTCAGTTCGCGCAACGCCGCGACGGTTCTAGGTCCGGCGCCTAGTGTTTGCAGATCTTCAATGGTCCGGTCTTCTAGCTTGTCCTTCAGCTTTACGTGGCGTAAATATTCGGCAACTTGCCGGTCAGGCTGCTTAAGTTCCACCGAAGAACGAATGAACATGACCAATTGCGCAACGGTCAGATTCATCTCACCAGCGGCGGTGAGCACGGCGGCGGTAACTAAAACCAGCAGAAAACGCATACTGGTTCTATTCTCTCTCAGGTTGAGGCGGACAGTAGATTCTCCAGCGCCGGGTGCAATTCCTGGTATTGGAAACGGAAACCAGCGGATTTCGCTACGGTGGGAAGTACACGCTGGCTGGCAAGCACCATCTCCGACATTTCGCCGAAGGCCAGCTTTAAGGCAAACGCCGGGACCGGAAGAATCGCCGGCCTGTGGAGCGCGAGCGCCAGCCTGTCGGTGAATTCTTCGTTCGTCACTGGATGCGGCGCGGTGGCGTTGACGGCGCCTCGAATGGCGGCGTAGTTCGCCGCGAAAAGAATCAGGTTCACCGCGTCTTCGATGTGGATCCATGCCATCCACTGGTGGCCCGAGCCCAGCCGGCCGCCGACACCGAATCGAAAGGGAGGAAGCAGCTTGGCGAGCGCGCCCCCGTGTCCCAACACCATTCCGAAACGGAGGCGAACCACGCGAATGTCCAACGCTTCGGCCGACTGTGCGGCTTCCTCCCAATCTACGACCACGCGCGCAAGGAAATCGGTCCCGGGCGAGGACGCTTCCGTGAGGATCTGGTCGCCCCGCGACCCGTAGTAACCCACGGCGGAGGCGCACACCAGCACGCGCGGGCGAGGCGACTGCGCCGATAGCGCTTTCACCAGGTGGCGCGTTCCCTCCACGCGGCTATCGTGGATGCGCTTCTTGGCAGCATCGGTCCAGCGCTGGGCCACTGGTTCACCCGCCAGGTGAATGACGGCGTCGGTGGAAGCCAGAATTTCGGTCAGCGCAGTATCGCTGCTCCCTCGCGGAATCGGACTGGCCGTGTGTCCCGTTTCGGCCAGCCGCTGCCGCAGCCGTGTGCCAATCAGACCGTTCGCGCCCGTTATCGCGATTTTCATTGAAGACATGTTATAGCTATTCTAGGCCGCGGATATAGGCGTCCACATCACATATTCGCGCCGGCGCGGAATGTCGCGGAGTTCAGCAGTCCGGCACGGCGATCCTCGATAATGAAGTTTGTTGCCATGAGAGCCTGGAACAGGGCCAAATTGCTGTGGGGCTACCTGCGGCGAAAATCCGCGCTCAATGCGCTGCCGGTGGAGTATATCGTCGAGACCACGGCGAAGTGCAACCTGTATTGTCCCATGTGCCCGCGCGAAACCCACAAGCAGCCCAAGGCGGATATGGCCGACGAGATTTTCGAGCGGCTGGTGCGCGAGTCGGGTGAGAGCGCCGAGCACATGATGCTGATCGGGCTGGGCGAGCCGTTCATGGATCGCAAGATTTTTGAGCGGATCGAGTATTGCGAGCGCCACAACATTTCCACCCTGCTTTCGACAAATGGAACATTTTTCGATGAAAAGACCTGCGCGCGGTTGCTGGATACGCCGCTCGATCACATCACGCTGAGTTTCGACGGCGCGACCAAAGCGTCCTTCGAGTACTATCGCAAGGGCGCCAATTTCGAGAAGGTGCGCGACAATTTTCTGCGATTCGCCCGCATGAAGCACGAGCGCGGAGCCAAAGTGCAAGTGGTGGTCCAGATGGTGCGGATGGAGCGCAACGCCGGAGAAGTGGACGATTTCGTGCGCTTCTGGAAGAGCGTGCCGGGCGTGGATCAAGTGCGCATCAAGGAAGACGAAACCAATGTGCTGCAGCCGGAAGCGCGCCATGCGGCGGAGGATTGGAAACATCCCTGCCACTATCTGTGGCGCGGTCCAATGTACGTGAAGCAGAACGGTGACGTGTATCCATGTTGCCAGAGCTACACGCTGGACGGCGGCCCGGTGGGGAACATCGGGACGGAAAGTTTGTCCGAGATCTGGAATTCAAATGCCATGCAACGCATGCGAGAGCTCCATGTCACCGGACGCGCGAATGAGATCGACGTCTGCGCGCGCTGTTGCACCACCATTCCGAGCGGCGCTCTGGTGGCGGGAAGTTTGTTGCTGCATGGACGCACCGTGCGTAAGCTGCTTCCATTGGTGGAGCGGCTGGTGTACTTCTCGAAGCTGCCCCGATCGTTACTGACGCCGCCGAAGAAGCCTGCTGCCGACAGCGAGCTAGTGCAGATTGACAGTGCGCGGAAGTAAGTTACCAATCACTGCTTGTCGAATACGAGAGCGAGATCGAGCTCGCCCTGCGGGGATGCGATGTGCACGGCATCGGTCATCGTTTTTCCGCCGTCGCCCAGCGATACCTTGTCCTTGATGAGCATGTCCATGCCTTGGACCGAGGCTGTCGAATTGATCAGCAGGGCATCGCCGTCCCAGGTAATCGCGGCCTTCACGCTGGCTCCGTTGGCCTCATAGGCCACCTCTTTGCCGTCCGTGGTGTAAGTTCGAGTATCGTGCTGGTCGCCCAAGGCGGTGCCAGTCTGCGTATTTTCGATAGTGATGGATGGCTCGGCATGAATGACTTTCCGCGTGTATGTCGCGGGCGGGGGGATGACGCCGAAATTGCTTTTGGCGGCGTTGAGCTTCCAATCGCCGGAGAAGTCGGGTTTGTCGGCAGCCAGAGCCGTACCGGCTACGGCCACGATGATGAGAACGGCTTTCGAGAGCGAGTTCATGGCAATCTCCTCAGTGGTTTTATTCGTACCGAAGTGCTACGCCGGGATCGACTTGCGTGGCGCGGCGCGCCGGAATCCAGCATGCCACAAGCGCAACCGCGGTAAGAATCAACGCGACGATGACGTAAGTCAGCGGGTCGCTCGGGCTAACGCCGAGCAAATAACGAGTCATCAAGCGAGTCAAGGCCAAAGCTGCTAGCAGGCCTACCACCAAGCCTGCGAGAACCATACCCACGCCTTGCCGCAGGACCAAGTTCAAGACATCCCTCTCAGCGCCCCCTAACGCCATGCGAATCCCAATCTCACGCGTACGCTGAACGGCGGCGAACGAAACGACGCCATAAACACCCAGCACGGCCAGAAATAATCCCAGGCCTCCGATGGCGGCTGCGAAGTAGGCTCCAAAACGAAAGAGTTGCGTACCATTGGTTCCTTCCAATACTTTTTGCATGGTCACCGCATCGATAATGGGAAGATCCGGGGCAAGCCCGTGGATCACATTCCGGACTGGCGCGATCAGTGACTCAGGCGGGACGGACGTTCGCAACTGCAGGGTTTGCACCGAAACGAAATTCTGTGCCAGAGGCACATAGAAGAAGGCGCTGGGATCCTCAAAAATCGCCGCGTATTTGCCATTGGCGGCTATCCCCACTACTCGAATCGTTTGTGCCTGCGCCGTGGCGATCTTCAAGGTGAAGCGCTTGCCAAGAGGATCTTCGTGTGGCCAGAACTTTTCGGCCATAGTCTGATTCACGATTGCCACAGGCGGAGCGTTCTTGTTGTCCGAGTCGGTAAAAGAGCGGCCTCGCAGCAGGGAAACTCGCATGGTGTCGAGATAGGCGGGGTCAACATTATTGAAGAAAACGAGAGGAGGCTGCAGGCCGGCCGGGGTGGGATGACTTTCGATGGAAACAGCCCCGCCGTTGACCGTGTTCAGGTTCCCCATGGGAGTTCCAAACGCCAAGCTGACCGATTGCACTCCCGGTAGCCTGCGCACCCGGGTCTCGACTTGCCGATAAAACTCACGCTCCTGTGTTTCGCTATAACCGATCTGGTGTGGATCCACGGTGACGTTCAATACGTGATCGGGATCGAAGCCCAGATGCATGCTTGCGGCGTGCTGCAGGCTGCGCATCAGCAGGCCGGCGATCACTAACAGGATCAGCGAGCCGGCCACTTGCGCGGCAACCAGGAAATTGCGGAAGCGCTGACGGCCCACGCCAGCGGTATCGCTGCGTCCGCCTTCCTGCAACAAGCTGTGGACGTCGGCATGGGAGGATCTCCAGGCAGGCCACAGCCCAATGAGGATTCCGCTCAGGAGCGCTGCGGCGAAGGCGTAGGCAAAGACATGCCAATCAAAGCTGACGTCCAGCCGAAACGGGAAGCTAGTGCTCAAGATCCGCGCGAGGTCGCCTGGATTAAACCAGTTGCCCACAACGATTCCGCCTACTCCGCCCAGGATGCCCAGTAGGATAGATTCGGTGAGCATCTGGCGAATCAACCGACCCCGGCTGGCTCCTAACGCGGCTCGCAGACCCATCTCGCGCTGTCGCACGGTGGCGCGAGCCAGCAAAACATTTGCTACGTTCATGCACGCCAGCACCAAGACCAGCGCCGCCAAAACCTGGAAGAAGCCGGCGATAACAACCACAGCGTCGTTTCCTGGCTGCGCGCGTGATAACTGCTCGTGGTAAGCGTGAACGGTTACGTTCTTATCGGTGGCGGGGTATTGCTTGGCAAGTCGGCCTGCGATGACATCGAGCGTGCTTTGCGCTTGGGCGAAACTGACGCCGGGCTTCAAGCGTGCCATCACTCGCATCAGCCGGGAATCGCGAGCTTGCATAAGGTTGCCTGAGCCCTGCTCTAAGAAGCCCCCGCTACTCAACGGCAAATAGCCATCGGTTTCAATCACCGGCATAGTGCCAAGAAACTGCTTACGGACAACCCCGACGATAATCGCCGGCTGGCCGTTCATGCGAACCTGCTTTCCAATCACGCGCGGATCGCCGCGAAATCGCTTCTGCCAGTAGGAGTATCCGAGCACCAGCGCGGCTGCGTTACCGGGCTGATTCTCTTCGCTCGGCAGCAGCAGGCGGCCTAAGGCGGGCTGCACGTTCAGTGCCGTGAAGTAATTCCCGGTGACATAGCAGGCCAGCATTTGATCGCCTCTGCCATCCGCGCTCAGGCCCGGCAGCACGGGCATGTAACCGAACAGATCGGCGACGGACGTTGCCTGCGAGCGGAAATCCAGGAAATCAGGGTACGAGAACTGGTACATAAAAGGGGAACTGCCCTGTTGCCGCGCGGCCACCACCGCGATCTGTTCGGGATGAGGGACGGGCAGCGGGCGAAGCAGATAACCGTTGACAATGCTGAATATGAGAGCGTTGGCAGCGATGCCCAAGGCCAGGGTGGTGGCGACGATGGCCGTCAGCCCGGGAGTCTTCGCCAGCATTCGCCAGCCATAACGGATGTCCTGGAACAGTGGTTTCATAACGTCCTTATTCGTGCCGCAAGGCAACGTTGGGATCTACATGCGTGGCGCGGCGCGCAGGAATCCAACAGGCTAACAGCGCAATTGCCGCAAGTAGCAGTGCGACGGTGATGTAGGTCAGGGGGTCGCTCGGACTGACGCCGACCAGCAAACGCGTCATCACGCGTGTGATGCCTAGGGCAGCCAGCAGTCCGATACCTAATCCGGCCGCCACCATGCGGACGCCTTGCTGCAGGATCAGGCTGATCACGTCGCGCGCGCTGCCGCCGAGCGCCATACGAATTCCGATCTCACGCGTACGCCGGGCCGCCGCAAAGGAGACGATGCCGTAGATACCGACCACCGCCAGGATTAAAGCGATCGCACCTATTTCAGCGGCCACCGTCGCGCCAGCGCGAAAAACCGACAAACCGTTCTGCCCTTCCGTGGTCTGTTTCATCGTTCTGGCGTCCATGATCGGAAGATCGGGAGCGAGTTTGTGGATTATGTTTTGTACCGGGGTGAGCAACGTTTCCGGCCGAACCGACGACCGCACTTGCAGCGCACGCGTCGAAACGTAGTTTTGCGCCAGGGGAACATAGAAGAACGGCGTCGGCTCCTCCGCGATGAACACGTACTTTCCGTTCCCGGCAATACCCACGATCTGCAAGGTTTTCGCTGGGCTCGCGGGAGCTTTCACGCTGAAACGCTTGCCGATGGGATCCTGGTGGGGATAAAATCTGTCGGCCATGGTTTGGTTTACGATGGCCACCTGGGGCGCGTTTTCGTTGTCGAAGGCGGAAAACTCCCGGCCGCGGATCAGTGGAACCCGCATGGTTGCAAAATATCCGGGATCGATGCTGTTGAAGAACAGGGATGGTGGCTGCTGACCGGCAGAAAGCTGTTGACCCTCGAAGGTGACAGCGCCTGCATGGACGATGTTAGTGTTTCCCATTGGGACACCATACGACAGGCTCACCGACTCTACTCCGGGCAAGGCTCGCGCCCGGGCTTCGAGTTGACGATAGAATTCGTTGCTGCGCCCTTCGTCGTATCCAATACCCTGTGGATTTACGCTGACGTTCAGAACATGCTCGGGATCGAAACCGAGATACATCGTTTCGGCGTGCCGCAGGCTGCGTACGAAGAGTCCCGCGATGATCAGCAACAGCAGCGAACCGGCCACTTGAGCCACCACCAGAGCGCTGCGAAGGCGATGGCGTCCCTTTCCCGCGGTCTCGCCGGGTCCACCTTGCAGAATACTGTTCAAGTCGGCGCGCGACGCACGCAAAGCTGGCCAGAGTCCCACAAAAGCTCCGGCAAAGAGGGCGGCCACGAACGAGTAGGCGAAAACGTGCCAGTCGAAGCTGAAATCCAGCCGGACCGGGACACTGGTACCGGATGACGCGATGTTAGAGACGTTTCCGGGGTTGGCCCATTCCCCCAGAATCACTCCCAGCAGACCGCCCAGTAGGCCAAGCAGCAGGGTCTCGGTGAGCATCTGACGAATCAGCCGACTGCGCCCCGCGCCCAAAGCGGCACGCAAGCCCATCTCTCGCTGCCGCACGGTGGCGCGCGCCAACAGAACATTGACCACGTTCATGCACGCCAGCAGCAAGAGCAGTGCCCCTAGCAGCAAGAAGAAGCTGGCAATTGCCGCCACGATGTTGTTGCCCAGGGGCCGTGGGCGCGCCAATTGCTCCCGGTAAACTTGAACGCTGACGTTGGCGTCGGTGTCGGGATACTGTTTCGCCAGCCGCGCAGCGATCACGTTGATCGACGCCTGGGCTTGAGAAAAGTTGACACCGGGTTTCAATCTCGCCAGCACGCTGACCATCCTTGCACTTCGATCGGTGGCAGGGTTGGTGGCGGCCTTCTGCTCCAGAAATGCGCCATTGCTCAAGGGCACGTACATGTCCATCTCGGTCAGAGCCAGCACGCCTTGGAATTGCTTGGGCACGACGCCAACGATCGTCGCCTGTTTCCCGTTGATACGGACTTGCTTGCCAATCACTCGGGGGTTGCCGCCGAATCTTTTCTGCCAGTAGGAATATCCCAGAACCAGCACCGGCTGCTCCCCAGGTTGATTCTCTTCGCTCGCAAGAACCAGGCGTCCCAGCAGCGGTTTTACGCCCAGCACAGAAAAATAGTTCCCGGTGACATAACTGGCAAGAAGTTGATCGGCGTGGCCATCGGCACTCAAGGCCGGCAGAAAAGCAATGTAGCCAAATAAATCGGCAAACGAATCCGCCTGTTTGCGAAAATCGACGAAATCCGGATACGAGAAGTAGGAGAGGAATTGGGAACTACCCTTTTGTTGAGCGGCGAGGACGGCGATTTGCTCGGGGTGCGGAACGGCCAACGGCCGCAGCAAGAATCCATTCACGAAGCTGAAGATCAACGCGTTGGCCCCGATACCAACTGCCAGGGTGATCGCGACGACGGCCGTCATCGTGGGCGTTTTCTGGAGTATTCTCCAGCCGTAACGAATGTCCTGCAGCACAGTCCGCATGATGGATCATCATGGCACGACAACGGCCACGCGCTGGGCCGCAGGATCTAAAGGGAATTCGGGCCGAACTCACGCATCGGCTGTTCAAGGACGGGATCAGGTGCCCGGAACCGGACAGCTGTGGCCGTGGCCCTAGGCGGGTTACCAGGTCTCGGCCAAGCGCACCAATGTCCGCAGGCCCACGCCCGTGGCGCCCTTCGCCATGTACGGTTTCGCATCGTCTAACCAGGCGGTTCCCGCGATGTCCAGGTGAATCCACGGCGTTTCGTCCACGAAATCGCGAATGAACCAAGCCGCCGTGATGGAACCGCCCGAACGTCCGCCGATGTTGTGGAGATCGGCGAACGAGCTTTTCAGCAGTTCTTTGTACTCTTCATCCATGGGCAATTGCCAGGTTTTTTCGCCCTCCGCCCGGGCCGCCGTCAGCAGCTTCTGCAAAAAAGCTTCGTTGTTGGTGAACGCACCGACATTCACGCTCCCGAGCGCCACAACAATTGCGCCCGTCAATGTCGCGGCGTCCACGAGGTGCGTGCAGCCCAGGCGCTGGGCATAGGTAAGCGCGTCGATCAGGATCAGCCGGCCTTCGGCGTCGGTGTTCAAAACTTCCACTGTTTTTCCCGAAAGAGATGTGACGATGTCACCGGGGCGCTGCGCCTTGCTGCCGGGCATGTTTTCGACGGTGGGAACCAAGGCCGTCACAGGAATCGACGGCTTGATTTGCGCAATGGCGCGCATGGCGCCCAGTACGGCCGCGCCGCCAGCCATGTCGTAACGCATCTTTTCCATGCCCTCGGACGGTTTGATGGAGATACCGCCGGTGTCGAAGGTGACGCCCTTACCGATCAGGCCGAGATGATCCTTGGATGCGGGAGCGCTTGCGGGCTTATATCGAATGACGATGAGCGCGGGAGGCTCGGCGCTGCCTTGTGAAACGCCCAGCAGAGCGCCCATGCCAAGCTGGCGCATGCGATCCTGATCCAGAATCTCGCACTCCAGTCCGAATTCGGAGGCCATTTGCCTGGCGCGTTCGGCGAGTAAGGTGGGAGTGAGGACATTGGCGGGCTCGTTGGCGAGATCGCGCGTAAAGTTTTGGGCTTCAGCCAGGACGCGCCCGCGATCCACGGCCGATTGCGATCCCCCTAACACTGAAAATGAGGCAACCTGCTTTTCGTTCTTCTTCGGATCGGTCTTGTAGCGATCATTTTCAAGATCCGCGAGGACCGCGCCTTCAACGGCCGCGGCGGCGAAATCGTCCGAGCGGAAGGGCTCATCCAGAGCCAGCGTGATAGTGCGGATGCCCTTGCTCTTGAGCGAGCGGACCACCGCGCCCGTGAGTTTGCGAAGCTCGGCTGCATCAAACTTGTCGTGCTTCCCGCCGCCGGCCAGCACCAGCCGTTTGGCCTTCAGTCCTGGGGGCCGATGCAGGATCGCGATCTCCAGGGCCTTTCCCGAAAACTCCCCGGAATCGTACAGCTCTTTTACCTGTTCTGCGGCGGCAGCCTGGGGCGGCGTCGCTTCAAATCCCACCATGACCAATGCATCCGAATCCACGTCCCCCAATTTCTTCGGTTCCAGCTTGATGTCCATTGATCCCCGTATCCCCTTCTTTTATCTTCGTCTTCCAATGGCGGCCCGAGCTTCGGCTTCCATCTCTTTGGTGCGTTCGGCTTCGCGCTTGTCATGCACCTTCTTGCCCTTGGCGACGGCCAGCTCCACCTTGATGTGCCCGGTCTTTAAATAGATCTTGGTGGGAATCAGCGTCAGCCCTTTTTCACGCGTTTTTCCCAGCAACTTGTCGATCTCTTCTCTATGAAGCAGCAGCTTGCGCCGCCGGGTGGGCTCATGATTCTCACGGTTGCCATGCGAATATTGGCCGATGTGGGCGTTGAGAAGCCAAGCCTCGTTGTCTTGGACCTCTGCAAAAGCGTCCTTGAGTTGGATTCGGCCATCCTTGGCGGCTTTCACTTCTGTGCCGGTAAGTGCGAGTCCAGCCTCAAATCGTTCCAGCAGATGGTAATCATGCCCCGCATGACGGTTGTCGCTCAAGATTTTGATAGCTGGCTCTGCCATTTTGGTACCAAGCTCCGGTTTGATACCCGGGTCCGGGCCTGTTTTTTAGTCAACGCCAGGAAAGCCCGCCGCGTCAAGCGTTTATGTGGAAGTTTCCAGCTTCACCTGAAGTTTAGTTTAGCATAGGACCTTAATAAAGCATAAGATGATTCTTTTTAATAGGTTACGTGCTGTGGCTCCGCTCTGCGTGGCGCTGTTACTGATGCCCTCCGGCAGTCTGGACGCTAACAACCGCAAGGGCGATAAGTTGTACAAACTGGGGGTGGCAGCCGAAGAGCGTAAAGACTACGACAAGGCACTCCAGTACTTCCAGCAAGCCTTGGATATCGAGCCTAAGGAAACCACTTATGAGCTGGCGGCGCGGCGGGCAAGATTTGAAGCCAGCCAGGCACACGTCGAGGCAGGGAAGAAACTGCTGAAAGCCGAGGATCTGGAAAAGGCCTACACCGAGTTTCAAAAGGCGTTCGCGACGGACCCCGGCTCCATGATCGCGCTCCAGGACATGCAGCAAACCAAGGAGTTGATGGAGCAAAAGCAAAAGGGACTGGTTCCGCCAGGCGAAAAACCGATGACATCCGCCGAGAAGGCGCAGAAGGAAAGCCTGGAGATGATGCAGTCGCTCCAGTCGGTGCCTGAGTTGAAGCCGGTAACGAACCAGATCAGCCTGCTCAAGATGAACAATCAGCCGCCTAAAGTGCTCTATGAGACGGTAGGCAAGCTGGCGGGAATCAACGTGCTGTTCGATCCACAAATGCAGCCCGGCAAGAACGCGAATCTGGATCTGAACAATGTGACTTTGCAGGAAGCGCTGGATTATATTGCGCTCCTGACCAAGACCTATTGGAAGCCGGTGAGCACGAACGCCATTTTCGTCACCGAAGATAACGTGACCAAGCGCCGGGATTATGAAGACGAAGTAGTGAAGGTCTTCTATTTGAAGAATCCCACGTCGACGCAGGAGTTTTCTGAAATTGTGACCGCAGTGCGCTCGGTTACCGACGTACGCCGGATGTTTCAGTTCAACGCCGAGGACGCGATTGTGGTGCGCGACACCGTGGATAAAGTCGCCCTCGTGGAAAAGCTGCTGCACGATCTGGATAAGCCGAAAGCCGAAGTGGTGGTGGATGTAATCGTGATGGACGTGGCTAGTGACGTGAGCCACAACATTGGCGCGGGTCTGGTCTCCAACGGGACGAACGGTCTGGCTGTACCGTTCGCGTTCTCGCCCACCAATCCGATCACTTCCAACTCTTCGACGGGGGCCAACGGGACCGGCGGCACGGGTGCAACCGGAACCACCAACGGCACAACCACGGGCACTACGGGAACGTCAACATCCACCTTTGTTGCTCTTTCACAGCTGGGACATTTGGGCACCAGCGATTTTTCCACCAGTCTGCCGGGCGCGATGTTACAGGCTGTGATGTCGGATTCCAGGACCAAGATACAGGAATCGCCGGAAGTGCGCGTTTCCGACGGCCAGAAGGTGAGTTTGAAAATCGGGGAGAAATATCCCTATGCAACCGGCAGCTTCCAGCCGGGAGTCGGCACCGTGGGTGTGAGCCCGCTGGTGAGCACCCAATTTCAATTCGTCGATATCGGCGTGAATGTGGAGCTGACGCCGCACGTGCATGGCGACGACGAAGTAACTTTGCACGTGAGCGTGGATATTTCGAACATTGCGAATACGCTCAATCTGGGCGGGCTCAGCCAGCCGGTGATCGGACAAAAGAAAAACGAGGCCGACATCCGATTGAAAGATGGCGAAGTGAGCCTGTTGGGCGGGTTGATGTCGGACCAAGATACTAGCGTCATTAGCGGAATTCCGGGCTTGGTAAACATTCCGATTCTCGGGAAATACTTGTTCGGCAACACCTCCAAAGATAAGCAGAAAGAGCAGTTGATGATCGCTCTGATTCCGCACATCGTGCGGAGGCCGGATATTACGGCGCTGAATCTCAGAGGAATTGCAGCGGGAACGGATGCGGCCGTGAAGCTGAATTTTGGACCGCGGCCGGATGAGGCCTCAGCGCCCGCAACTCCCACCCCCGGGTCGTCGAGCACAACGCCTGCGGCGCCCGGAGCGACGTCCGCGGTAACGCCCGCCATTCCGGGCGGTGCATCTGCTCTAGCGTTCAATCCGGCCAATGTGCAGGCGCAGTTGAGCAATCGAGTGACGATTGCTCTCCAAGCTCAGAATATGACCGATCTGGCGACCGTCCCAGTGAAAGTACGCTGGGATCCCAAGGTGCTGCGATTGGAGATGATCTCGCCGGGTGTACTGCTGACTCAGGACGGCAAAGTGGCGGCGCCCAGTCTCGACATTCGCAATGATACCGGCGATGCGACTATCGACGTGAATCGCTTAGCCGGCGCGGGCGGCGTGAACGGCACAGGTCCGCTGTTGCAGCTCACGTTTACAGCCGTGGGCAAAGGAACCACGACGGTCAGCGTCACGGAAGCCCAGCTGAAGAATTCCAGCCAGCAGCCAATCATGGTGCAAGGGCCGTCGGTTACCGTCGTTGTTCAGTAGAAGCTGCAGTAGGAGGGTGCGGTAAGTTTTCGGAGTAGGAATGCGTCGGAAGAAACAAAGCGGCCTGACACTGGTGGAATTGATCGTGGCCTTCACCATCATGATGGTGCTGACGTCCATGGCGGTTCCGCTCGCGCGTTATAAGGTGCAGCGTGACAAGGAGCGCGATTTGGAGCGCTCCTTGCGCGAGATCCGGAACGCGATCGATAAGTTCAAAGACGATATGGACGCCCAGAAGATCGGCCCGGCGAAGCTCGATTCCGACAATTATCCGGAGAGCCTGCAGCAACTCGTGGACGGAATCAAAGCCACCGGCTCGGTGGACAAGAAGAACAAATACTTGCGCCGCATTCCGAAGGACCCCATGACCAACTCTTACGAGTGGGGTCTCAGAAGCGATCGCGACGATCCGACCTCGCAGTCGTGGGGCGGCCAAAACGTATTCGATGTGTACACCAAGAGCATGGACAAGGCGCGAGATGGAACTCCCTATTCACAATGGTGATCCAGTGAAGACGGGCACGGTGCCAGCTCTTTCCAGCCGCCGCTGCTTCGGGTTTACATTCATCGAGCTGATGATCGTGATGGCGATCATCGCGATACTGATGGCCGTGGCTTTACCCATCTACACGCGCTCCATCATCCGGTCCAAGGAGAGCGTACTCAAGAATAATTTGTACACCTTGCGCACGGTGATCGACGAATACACTTACGACAAGCAGAAAGCGCCGCAAACCCTGGAGGACCTGGTGAGCGACGGTTATCTGCGGCAGGTTCCCATCGATCCGATTACGGGCACGGCGGATTCCTGGAAGCTGATCATGGAAGACGCCAGCAACACGGTGAACCAAACACAGCCCGGGATTTTCGATGTGCGGAGCGGCGCCGACGGAACTAGTCTGGAAGGGACGCCGTACTCGGACTGGTAGCGGCCGCGCGAGGCGCCGGCGCGCGTTTGGCCGCTGTCTGCTTCCAGATGAAAAATCGATAAAACATCAGCACCGTCAGGATCGCCCCATACATCAGCGGCAGACGCACGTCGGATTTCACCAGCCAGTAATAGTGAATTACGCCCGCTAGCGCGGCGAAATAGATCAGCCGGTGCAGCCGCTGCCACTTCGCGAATCCCAGCCGCCGCACCCAGCCCGCCGTGGACGTAATGGCAAGCGGCAGCAGCATCGCGAAGCCCAGCATTCCCACGGTGATGAAACGGCGTTTCACGACGTCGGCCCACATATCGGAAAAGCTGAAAGCCTTGTCCAGGATGAACCAGGTCATAAAATGCAGGCACAGGTAGAAGAAGGCGAAAAGTCCCAACATGCGGCGATAGCGCGCCAGCCGGGGCTGATTGAAGATCTTGCGCAACGGCGTCACGCACAGCGTGATCAACAGGAAGCGGATGGTCCAGGTGCCGGTGTCGTGCGTGATGTATTCCACCGGATTCGCAGTCAGCTCCGGTGCGACACCGGTAGTCAAAAGCTTGTAGAACGGCCCCAGGAGCACCAGGAATGGAATCAGGCAGGCCGCGAACAGCGCCACCTTGGTCCAGCGGCTGGCGAGTATCTTGCCGAAAAGCGTGTTCAAAACGGATTTAGTAGTTCTTGCGAAGATCCATCCCCGCGTAGAGACTCGCCACCTCGGGGTACCCGTTGAACATCAGCGTATCGCGTTTGAACAATTCGCCCAGGCGGCGTTCTTTGGCCTGGCTCCAGCGAGGATGATCCACTTTCGGATTCACGTTGGAGTAAAAGCCATACTCGTTGGACGCGGAAATATTCCAAGTGGTGGGCGGCTGTTTCTCCACCAGGCGTATCCTCACCAGTGATTTCGCGCTCTTGAAGCCGTATTTCCACGGCACCACCAGCCGGATGGGCGCGCCGTCCTGATTGGGCAGCTTCTCACCGTAAAGACCAACAGCCAATAGCGCGAGTGGATGCATGGCTTCGTCCAGGCGGAGGCCTTCTACATAAGGGAACTGGATGCCGGCCTCACGCTCGCTGAGCATCTGCTTGGAATCGTAAAAGGTCTCGAAAGCCACGTACTTTGCTTTCGCGGTGGGCTCGACTTGCTTCAGCAGGGCATTCAGGGGGAAGCCGATCCAGGGGACCACGATGGACCACGCTTCCACGCAGCGGTGCCGGTAGATGCGCTCTTCGAGAGGGGCGATCTTGAGCAGGCTGTCCTGGTCGAAAGTCATGGGCTTGGCCACGTCGCCGTCCACTTTTAACGTCCAGGGTGAGGTGCGGAATTTCTGGGAGTTCTGGGCCGGATCCTCTTTACCTGTGCCGAACTCGTAAAAATTGTTGTAATGCGTGATGGCGTCGAGCGGGGTTACCTTTTCTCCGCCGGCGTCGTAGGAAGTCTTCTTGACGTCGGAGAGATTACCGGCTCGCGCCGCGCTCGCCAGAGCGCCGAACGCGAGGGAGCCTGCCAGGAAGCGGCGACGGTTGACGTAGAACTGCTTGGGCGTGATGTCCGAATAGCGGAGATCGGCGGGTTTTCGTATCAACATAGTGTTTCTTTTATCGTAGCGCTTCCAACACGGCCCGGCTTTATCGCCCCGCCTATCTTCCAGAAGACCCGAACCCTCCGGCCCCACGAGCCGAATCCGTCAAGTCGTCCCCCTCCCGCCATTCCACGGCATCGTAGGGCGCCACGATCAGTTGCGCGATTTTGTCGCCCTTTTCGACGACGTAATCGGCGTGGCCCAGGTTGAACATCACCACGCGGATTTCGCCGCGGTAGCCGGGATCGATGGTGCCAAAGTTTACGGTGACGGAATTCTTGAGGGCCAGGCCGCTGCGAGGACGCACCTGCGCTTCGTGGCCGCGCGGCAGCTCGATGGCGATACCGGTGGGCACGGCCTGCGCGGCGCCAGGCGTCAGCACCATCCGTTCCAGCGCTCGCAGGTCCATGGCGGCGTCCTCATCGGGACCGTGAGCGTAGCTGGGAAGGATGGCGTCGGGATGGAGTTTCTTGATACGGATCTTCATGTTCAGGACTTAGTGTGGCACGAGAAAGGCCGTGTTAAGATTTCCGCGATGTCGTTCAAGTACCGATCTGGAGAGGAGATTCTAGCAGGCGACCGGATTCTCTACGCCTCCGAACCGGGCACGATCGATTTTGTGACCACGCCGGAAGACTCGGAGCATGCTTGGCATGTCGAACAGTTCGGCGGTGGCTGCATGATTCTGGCGCCGAGTTTTGGCCGTGTCTTCGTCAGTAAGCCTCAGGATGACGAAGATCTCGAGTTCGTTTCCCGCAGTGGGTCCGCTCCGATCGCTTAGCAGGATTGCTATCTACTAACGAGGGATCGAGAACTCGCGCCAGCGCACGATCACGCCTGGCCCGCTCCTCGCGGATGATTTCCGCCGGCGACCGCTTGTGTTTTACCGCTGGACGGCTAGCGATGCGCTCCGCGAGTTCTTTCATGCTGGGCCGCTCGGCAAGCTGTTCCATCTCGCTCAACACACTCAACACAAAATCGGAAAGCGAAAGCCCTTCGATCGCCGCACGCGATTTTAGTTTCCGATGCAACTTCTCGGGAACGTTACGCACCTGGATTGTCTTGGGCATGCTCTAAACATACCGTACAGCTCTACAATGAAGTTGATGGCAAAGTTGCCGACAATGTCAAGCGGGACAACCACCGCGCCTGCCCGCAAAACGCTCAGCGGCATCCCCATCGAACCCGTCTACACGGCCCAGGACATCGCCGGTCTCAACGTCCCGCCGCCGGGTGAATTCCCGTACATGCGCGGCATTCACGAAAGCATGTACCGCGGCAAGCTCTGGACCATGCGGCAATTCTCGGGATTCGCAACTCCCGAAGAGACCAATCGGCGCTATCTGTATCTGCTGAGCCAGGGACAGACCGGGCTATCGGTCGCGTTCGATCTTCCCACCTTGATGGGTTACGACGCCGATCATGCAACGTCTGCCGGCGAAGTGGGCAAGTGCGGCGTTTCCATCAGCTCGCTGGAGGACATGGAGATTCTGTTCCGCGGCATTCCTCTTGCCGACGTCACCGTATCGATGACCATTAACTCGCCCGCGCCGGTGATCTGGGCGATGTATCTCGCGGTGGCCGAAAAGCAAGGCGCCGATTGGAGCAAGCTCTCGGGCACGCTGCAGAACGACATCCTGAAGGAGTACATCGCGCAGAAGGAGTACATCTTTCCTCCGCGGCCCTCCATGCGCCTGGTGACGGACGTTATCGAATACTCCACCCAGCATGTCGCGCGCTTCAATCCGATCTCGATCAGCGGGTATCACATTCGCGAGGCGGGATCGACTGCGGTGCAGGAACTCGCCTTCACATTGCGCGATGGCATGGAATACGTGGAATGGGCCGTCGCGCGCGGATTGCCCGTCGATAGCTTCGCGCCGCGCCTCAGCTTCTTCTTTAATTCGCACAACGATTTCTTTGAAGAGATCGCCAAGTTTCGAGCCGCGCGCAAGATCTGGGCCGAGACGATGCGGGATCGCTACGGCGCCGGTGACGAGCGGAGCTGGAAGCTGCGCACGCACGCGCAAACCGCCGGATGTTCGCTCACCTGGCAGCAGCCCTACAACAACATCGTCCGGACCACCCTGCAGGCGCTAGCGGCGGTATTGGGTGGGACACAATCTCTGCACACCAATTCGCTGGATGAAGCGTACGCGCTGCCGAGCGAACACGCGGTAACCATCGCACTGCGGACGCAGCAGGTGATCGCATACGAAAGCGGCGTGGCGGAAGAGCCGGATCCGCTGGGCGGCAGCTACTTCGTGGAGAGCCTGACCGCCGAAATGGAAAAACAGGCGCGAGATTACATCCGGCGCATCGACGAAATGGGCGGCATGATTCCAGCTATCGAGCGAGGTTTCCCGCAGACCGAGATCGCAAACGCCAGCTACGAATATCAACACGCCATCGAGACGGGCGAGCAGAAGATCGTGGGCGTGAACGCTTTCGTCGAGCAGAGTGAGCAGCCGATCGAGCTACTGCAGATGGACGCATCGGCCGAGGCGGATCAGTTGGAAAAGCTGGCGCGGCTGAAGTCGAGACGCGATAACGCCAGGGTGGAGGCATGCCTGAAGGCCTTGCGGGGCACTGCGGTTAGGCAAGAAAACACCATGCCGGCCATTTTGGATGCTGTCCGCGCCTACGCCACAGTGGGCGAAATCTGCGATACGCTGCGCGAGGTCTTCGGCGCTTATACGGAAACCAGCGTGCTATAGCGCGATCCAGGGCTGCCATCACCAGTGCTAACATCAGAGCGTATGGATCCCCGCATCCGGGTGCTGGTCGCCAAACCGGGTTTGGACGGCCATGACCGGGGAGCGAAGGTCATCGCGCGAGCTTTGCGCGACGCGGGCATGGAGGTGATTTACACCGGCCTGCGCCAGACTCCGGAAATGATCGTGAGTGCCGCTTTGCAGGAGGACGTGCAGGTAATTGGCCTGTCCATCCTGTCCGGCGCCCATAACGCGATCGTTCCGCGTATTATGGATTTGCTGCGCGAAAAAGGCATGGACGATGTCCTGGTCCTGGTCGGCGGTATAATTCCTGACGAGGACGCCGCCGAGCTGAAGAAGCTGGGCGTCGCGGCTGTATTCCAGCCTGGGGCGTCACTCGAAGCGATCGTCGACTTCATACGGTCTTCTGTAAAGCAGACCGCGTGAAGCAACCGCGGGCTTGAAATGCCCGCATATATTGAAAACAAAACAGGGGCGCTCAGCGCCCGTGTACTTAAAAACTAAATGCAAGAAAAACTGAACATCGCCGTGTTTGTCGATTACGACAACATTGAAATCGGCGTGAAATCGACTTTGCGGCGGGAATTTGATGTTTCCCTGCCGCTGGATGCGCTCAAGGAGCGCGGCGACCTGGTCGCGAAATTTGCTTACGCCAACTGGGGGCGCCAGGAAGGCGCGGCTCGGTCCATGGCGGAGAACGCCGTGCAAATGGTGCAGCGTCTGCCTTCGCCGCGCGGTGACAAGAATGGCGGCGATATCAACCTGGCGCTCGACGCGCTGGAAATGGCCTTCACTCACCCGCACGTGAACGCGTTCGCCATCGTCAGCGGCGACAGCGACTTCATCCCGCTGGTGAACAAGCTCAAGGAATACGGCAAGACCGTGTTTGTGGTCGGGGGCAAGGCTTTCACCAGCACCATCCTGCAACAGAACTGTCACGAATTCGTGAGTTATGAATCGCTGCTGTCGGAGGATCGCGGCCAGAGTCAGAGTCGCGACCGTGGGCCGCGCCCGCAGGGGCTGGCCGGAGAACAGCAAGCTGGCAGAGATCGCCCGCAAGGCGGACAACGCAGCCGGCCCGCGCCGCTCGAGCTGGCGCAATCCATGCCACTGGTGGAACGCGCTTTGCAAGTGTTGGAGCGCCGCGCGGTGCAGCCGCAGCTCGGGCTATTGAAATCCACGATGTTGCAACTGGATTCGGCATTCACTGAAAAAGCGTACGGTGCAAACAGCTTCTCGGACTTTGTCGAGAAATTGAAGAAGGCCGATTACGTGAACGTCAGTGGCCAGGGCGGACGATATATCATCGAACGCAAGGGCGCGTCCCAGCCGGAACGTCCCACGCCGAAGCCGGAAGAGGCGCTGCCGCCATTGCGCGACGTGCTGGAGACCCATCGCTTGGAGATGGAAAACGGCGTTCTGCTCGACGATCTGGCAGGGTGGGTGCAAACCGAGGTCCCGAACTTCTCCGCCGCCGCCTACGGATTCCAGGAATTCTCCGAGTTCCTCAACTACGCGCAGGACAAGCTGGTGGTACGGGTGGAACCGGACGAAGAGAAGGGCCCCATCGTATATATGGGTGCCGAGTTCTATCCGCCCGCGGAGCCGGAGAGGCCACCGGAGCCACATGCCGAAGAGGAGGAGGACGAGAAGCAGCCTATCGTCGAAGGCCAGCCTTCGCTGCTCGAGCCGAATCCTCCGCCCGTCAAGCCGAAGCCGGTGCGACGCGCACGCAAGCCCGCGGCGGGCAACTCTAGCGATCGGCCGCGGCGTGGCGGCGGTGGGACGCGCAAGAAGCGTCCACCAGAGCATCACGGGCCAATGCAGTAGGGCCGCTTCTGCGGCCGAATAGCGGACGCTGTCCGCTCGAATTCATAGCCGCCTACGGCTGGCTGGAATCCAAGGAATTCGCGGCAACGTACCCGAAGGCCACCACCGCGAGAAACATCGTCAGCACTTCGCTATCGCCGAAATTATATTCCGCGTAGCCCTCGGCTAACAGCGCAAGGATCACCGCGATCGCTCCTTGCAGCACGAAGCGCGCTTCCCCGCTCGGCGGTTTTCGGAGTAACGCCCGCGCGAAGTCCCACAGGATTTTCGCGATCATCCATAGAAAAATGAGTAGCGTCGGAACACCGCGCTCGGCCGCATATTGCAGGTAGACATTGTGCAAGTGTCCGTAATAGCCAACGGGCAACGGTAGCGCGGACGCCGGAATCCATCGGTCCGATTGATACTTCACTTGTTCGGGTCCCAGGCCGAGCCAGGGATGGGCGCGGATCATCAGGAGCCCGGTTTCGCGCAAGATGGCCCGATGCTGGTTCGAATCCACTTCACCATGCGGATCTACGACGGAAGTGATCCGTTCCCTGAGCGCATGCGGCCCGAGGAAGAATGCGATCAACACCACCGCAGGGACAGCTGCTACCAGCCATTTCTTCCAGAACCACAGCAGGTACAGCAGCCCGATTGGGAACCCGAGCAGAAAGATGCTGCGCGTAAATCCCAGCACCATCGAACAACCCAGAATCACAACGCACAGCCATCCCAGCCGTTTCCAGCGCTGCTCCCGCGAGAAGAACAAATAGGATGCCAGCAGCAAAAGCACGATCATCTCTTCGGCGCCGAACGTCATCCAGTGGCTCATGAAACCTGTAATGCGCGACCCCACGTAGAAGGCGTAAAAGCTAACGTGCTGGGCCTGCGATTGTTGATAGATTCGCCAGAACTGGAAGAAGCTGCGCGCGGCCGAGAGGGTCGCGATTCCGGTCCACAGCAGTACGATGGCGCGGATTTCGGAAACCTTGCGGAACGTACTGTACGCCACCAGCAAAATGAAGAACACATAAAACTTGCGGATCTGCGGCATGCCTTCGGCAATATGTCCGGAGGCCAGAAGTGAAATCACGGTCCCGGCCAAGAAAAGCCCCAGCGGGAGCTTGATCGGCGGCAGCCGGATCTTGGTGGACGAAAGCAACAATGCCGCCAGCGCCACAGCGAGAAGAATCTGCGAGACGGCGATCGAGAATAGAATGGAGAGGAGCGCGCCGCACGTGAGATAAAAGGCGCTGCGGTCGAGATCGAGTTTCAAACCAGTAGGCTATCAGGAATGGAAATTTATATCCTCCGGCACGGAGTGGCCGAAGACGGACAGGCCGGTCAGCCGGATTCCGAGCGCGCCCTGACTCCCGATGGACGCAAGAAGCTGCGGAATGTTTTGCGCACGGCAGCCTCGGCCGGCGTCGCGCCGTCGCTGATTTTTACTAGTCCCTACAAGCGCGCGCTGCAAACAGCTCAGCTTGCCGCGGAGATTCTGGAGTACAAGGGCGAGCTGCTGCGCACCAAGGCGCTGGAGCCTGCGTCATCCCCCAAGGCGGTTTGGGATGAGATCCGCGTGCACAAAGACCAGGCTGAAATTCTGCTGGCGGGACATGAGCCTTTGTTCGGCCGGTTGACGGCGTACCTGCTCGGGTCGCCGAGCCTTCAGGTGGATTTCAAGAAGGGCGCAATCGCGTGTATCGAAATAGAGCGGTTTGGGGCCGAGCCGCATGGCGTGCTGCGCTGGATGCTAACGTCCAAGCTTGCTGCCGGAAGCTGAACCTCGTGAGAGCAGTGGCCGCCTAAACGTTGGTGCGCTTCTTTTCATAGGGCTGCTTCAGATATTTCGCGGCCTCTTCCTGCGCGCCTTGCGTATCGTCCTTCGTGCGGATGGCGTGGTTATATTCGTTGACCGCGCGATCGCGCTGCCCGGAGACGTCGAAGATGTTGCCCAATTTGATGTGGGCCCACACCTCTACCCACTTCGGCTCCAGGTCGCCATTCAGCGCTTCGCGATATTCGTTGGCGGCCGACTGATAGTTGTTCTGCAGGAAGAAAACTTCGGCCACGCGGTAGTGCGCCAGCGAGCTGGATCGATTTACTTCAATCGCCTTCTGGTATTCCTTCAAGGCGTCGCCGAACTCGCCGATCGCAGCGAACTGCTCGCCCTTCTTGATGGCCACCGCCACGCGCATCGCGGGACTCCAGCGCAGCACCGCGCCCGTTGGATCGATGGTCACGGTTTTCGGCTTTCCAAAGGTATCGACAGTGAATTCAGACGATGTTCCTACGACGTCGATGCGCTTGGTTTCGGGATTGCCTTCCGTTTCGATCTTCAGATCAACGGGCATCTGAAACGTGTCCAGATCCTGGGTGATCTTGCCCATCACGCGAAAGCCCTTCTGTGTCCGAAACACCGTATATTCCATCTTGAATTCCGGCGCGCCGCTCGACTCCAGCCACTGCACGAAGAAATATTGCAGGTTCTGCCCCGAAATCTGCTCGGCCAGCTTGCGGAAATCCACAGTGCTCACCGATTGCCAGGCGTACTTCTCCGGAAAGCTCGACATCAGCTTGTTGAAATTGTCGTTGCCCATCACGCTGCGGAGCATGTTCAACATCGCGGCGCCCTTGCCTGCGGTGAGCGCCCAATACTCCGGCGAGTAGTCGTCCAGACGCCCCGCTTGAATCATGGGCGGATTGTCCACCGTCAGCGCTTCGACGTAGGTATCGTGCAGGTCCTGTTCCATGGCCGCTGGACCGTTGGCGTGCTCGTCCCACAGCAGCTCGGCGAAGCGCGCGTTGCCGTTCTCCAACCACAAATGATCGCGGTCCACCGGCGACACCAGCGTCTCCCACCATTGGCGCGCCAGCTGATTCGCTAACAGCCGCGAGGCCACTTGATTGCCGATGCCGCGGGGCGAAAGGAAAATGATTCCCGGCGCGGAGAAGCCGTTCGGGGTGCCGTCCTCGGTCTCAACCAGCGTAAGATTGGCTTGCGGCGCAAGGCCATAGACGCTGCTCAGGAAACTCATCACCTTTCCGGTCTCCTCGCCATAAGCGTTGGCCATGTTCTGCTTCTGCCGGAAATAGATGGTCGATGTGACGCCTTCTGAATTTACCTTTACAGGATCGCCTTGCAGCACCGCGATGCTTCCAGGAAATGAAGGCTTGTCAAATCGAAAGCTGAAGGCTGTCTTGCCCGCGCCCGCAGGCTGGGAACTACCCGTGCCGCTCGCAATTACCTGGTACCCGGCGGGAACTGTTATGTGCAGGTCGGACGTGAATCGATCCGCTGTGTAGCCGTTCACTGGAAACCAGCGCGCCGGGTACATTAGGTACGTGATGTCGGTCTGAATGGCGCCGAACTTGATGCCGTAAACCGGCGATTCTTCCTGGCCGGTCAATCGGCCGTCGTAGGTGAATGTGACCGTAGTGGGTTTGCCCTTCACCAACGGGGCGGGGAAGTTCAGACGAACGCTCATGTCCCCCGACCGAGAAGCGGTTAGCTGATGACCGGCGTCATCCACGACGCGCGAAACATTGAAGGCGTTATTCAGCTCGAAGGAAGTTGAGGAGACATCATTATCTAGCGCGCTGAACCGGACCTTCACGTTGGCGGTAAGCGTTTGCGTGCGCGGATTGATCTCGGCGTCGATGGCGTAGTTATCCACGTCGATGCGGCCGGACTTGCTGCCTCTGTCCTGTGCGGCGAGCAACGGCGCTAAAGCGAACTCCGCTAAAACGAGCGGGGCCAGCGTGAGCGCTACCAGCAAAATCTTACGAGACATGAACCATTTCCTCTTTTGTTGATTGCTTATCTGCCAGACGCTTTTCCACCAACGCCGCCGCTACTTCCAAGGGATCCTCAGTACCGGTGAGCTTCTCAGCCACCTCGGCCAGATCCCGGCGCATACCTTCCCTCGCAGCCTCATTTTCAAGGAGCGCCAGAGCTTCGCGAGCCAGACTCTCCGCGGTCATCTGATCTTGGATCAGCTCCGGCACGATGCGCCGCTCCGCCACCAGGTTGACCATCGAATAGAACGGCACCCGAACCAAAGCCTTTCCCATCCACCAACTTAAATTGTTAACTCGATAAAAGGTGACCATGGGGGTTCCCAGCAGGCACGCCTCAATGGTGACGGTTCCACTGGCGGCAAGCGCTACGTCCGCGCAGACGAGCACATCCCAGGTTTTTCCCTCAAGCAGTTGGATGGACGCCGAAGAAATCCGTTCCCGGAAATTTGACCCTAGCGGGATGGTACCGGGAGGGACCGCCAATATGAAGCGGGGCACGGGGTTCGCGGTGGCTCGAATGCGTTCCACGGCGTCCAGCAAGATGGGTAAATGGCGCGATGCCTCGCCCGTGCGGCTGCCAGGCAGAAGGGCGACCAGCGGCGTACCCTCCGGGATTCCGAAACGGCTTCGCAGCTCGGCGCGGCTGGCGGATGGCCGCAGTAGGCGGGTGAGTGGATGTCCGATGTAGGTGGCGTCGATGCCGTGGCGGGCGAAGAATTCCGGCTCGAAGGGGAAGATGCAGAGCAGCCGGTCGATCGTGCGGCGCATCAATGGCAGGCGGCCTTTGCGCCACGCCCAAACCTGGGGTGCAACCAGATAGAACACCGGGATGCCAAGCTTCTTCAGCCGGCGGGCAACGCGCAGATGAAAATCGGGGCTGTCGGTAAGGATGGCGATTTCGGGGCGCTCGGCGCGGGCCGTGTTTAGCAATTTCTTGTACTCGCCGTAGATGCGCGGGATGTGAGTGACCACTTCCACCAGGCCGACCACGGCCAAGCTGTGCGCATCCACTACTGGGCGAACGCCGGCCTTTTGCATGCGCGGTCCGGCGCAACCGAAGAACTGCAGGTCGGGTCGATGGCGGCGGAGCGCCTCCACCAGGCCGGCCGCGTACAGGTCCCCCGACGCTTCACCAGCGGAGATTAAAACTTTGGGGCCCACTAGAATTAAGTCTAACGCTAGGGATCAGCCGCGGGCGCGCCGCGCGTGTTCCTTTGAATGAGCCGCCTGGACAACCACAGCAAAACGATGCTGGCGCCCAGGATCACGAAAAACGCCGTCGTGTTCAGCGTGATGGCAAACGCGGCAACCGCCACCGCGAATCCCCAGCACGAGAATTCTGCCCTGAATCCCGCGGACCAACTCGCTTGGCCACCGGCCGCGGCAGTGCGCGGCTTGAAAGCGGGCCACAAACGCGGCACAGCATTTCGATAGAGATCGTACTGTGCGCCCTGACTCGCCACCAGCGCCGATTCTTCGCGCTGGATCAACCGGTAGCAGAATAGCAGCATCGCCATAGCCGCCACGAAGAATCCGAGCCGGCTCATCAGCGCGCCCATGCCGATGGCCAGCAATACATTGGCGAGATACAGGGGATTGCGCGTGTGCCGATAAGGTCCATCGGCGACCAGCGATTCAGTCTTCACTTCCTCCGCGTACACCACACTCGAGTGAAGGTACGAAGAGGCCCGAGTGCGGAGGAGAGCGGCCCCGAAAAGCAGACAGGTGGCGACGGCAAACAGGATCCGGGCGATGAGATTTGCATTGATCCCGAGCGTTGCGCCTAGCCAATTCGCCAACGCAGCCGTTGAATTCTGAGGGTCGATAGAGTATGCGCCGAATGCGAAGCCGAAGATCAATCCGAAGACCAGCGCCCGGTTCTTGAACTCCCAATTTGTGGCTCGCATTGAATTCGGTCCAGAGTACTATACTTACAACGCACGAAAGGAGTTCCACGATGCGACATCTCTTTCGGTTCGCGACGCTCGGGGTGATGGGGCTTTGGGTTTGTGCCGTGCTTCCGGCGCAAGAAACCGGCGTCCAACCCACTACGATCAGCCATGCAAAAGTCGCCGCATGCGTAAACCATTTGGGGCAAAACTTGATACAGAAGGGCGCCGCTCAGGTTCCCATTCGTTTTAAGATCGAGACCTCCAGCGATAGTGCTTCCGGTCTGCAACCTAAGACCATTGACGATCCGGGTATCGCTGCGTGCATCGACCTGCTGGGGCAGAACATCGTAAGGGCCGGCGCAGCTACCATTCCGTTCACGATCAAGGTAACGCCTTCGCGCTAGTTCATGTTGTTCGCGCGCTTGACATCCGTAACGTAACGCGTTACGTTCGAAGGTGATCCGGTCGATCCGTCACAAAGGGCTGAACCGCCTTTATGAGGACGACGATCCGCGCGGTGTGATGGCTGAACATGCTGAAAAGTTGCGCGACATTCTCGCGCGGCTCGATGCGGCCCGGGCCGTCGCCGATATCGATGTGCCTGGCCTTCGGTTGCATCCTCTTAAGGGCGGGATGAAAGGGTTTTGGGCGGTGACGGTCCGAGCCAACTGGCGAGTGATTTTCTGCTTTGACAACCACGATGCATTCGATGTCGATTACCTGGATTACCACTGAAAAAGGATTAAACCATGCCTATGAAGAATCCACCCCATCCCGGCGGTTTTGTGTTGCGCCAGTGCATTGAGCCATTGGGCTTGAGCATCACGCAAGCGGCCGCCGCTCTCGGAGTGACTCGCACCACACTATCGGAATTGGTCAACGAAAAGCGCGGCATCTCTCCCGAAATGGCAGTCAGGCTGTCCCAGGTTTTCGGCGGGAGCGCCGAAAGCTGGCTGGTGCAACAGGCGCAGTACGACTTGGCACAGGTTCGCACGGGCAGGCTGAAGCTCAAGCGCTTGCAATTCGCTTAGGCCGCTGTTCACAAATAGTGCCGAATCCGCGCTGAAAGATTACAAAGCGGCAAACGCGTGAGTGGTATATACTTGCGTGAGCCCAAAAATGAAAAACATAATTGCTGTTCTCCTCTGCATTTGTGTGCCAATGGCTGTGTTTTCCGCAGACAGCGGTTACAAGCTGGCGTATGACGGCGGCTCCATCTCCGATATCAAAACCGGAACGAGCGTGAAATTGCACCTTGACTCCAACCAGATACGAATCATGAAAGACAAAACAGAGCTCATAACGATCCCGGCCGCTGCGGTTACGGAGATTAGCTACGGACAGGATGTTCACCGGCGAGTGGGCGCAGCTATAGGGCTTGCTGTCGTTTCATTCGGTATTGGCGCACTCATGGCTCTGACCAAATCGAAGAAGCACTTCATCGGTCTTACCTGGGACGACGGAGGCAAGAAAGGCGGCGCGGCTTTCCAAGCTGACAAGAGCGATTACCGGGGCGTCTTAGCCGGCCTGGAAGGAATAACAGGGAAGAAAGCGGTTAACTCGGACACCTTGACCGTAAAGAACTAGGAATTTGGAAGGCTCGATCACCGAAGGCCATACCTTTCGGCCCAGCGGAGGTTTTCCGGGGATGAGTTCGAGTCGCGGAGCACCTGCTCCGTCTCGCGATCGAGCTTGGCTCCATACTGCGCGTCCAAATTCCCCAACATTGCTAGCGCCTCCCTCCCGACCGACCACCAGTTGCCGGGTGGGACCTCTTTATCAGGAAGCATTCTCTCCAGAGCCTCGATTACTCGCGCATCCGCGCCGCCGCGCCCGGGCCACTGCCCGATGCCGCCAAGCGCAAAGACTGACCAGAATCGGATTCTGACATCCGGTTCGTCAAGAACTGAAATTAGAGCCGGGATAGCCTGGGCGTAACGAGAATACGCGAGTGATTCTGCGGCCTCCTCGCGCACGGGCTGAGGTTGGGACTTATTCAAGAGTGCGCCGATCAAGGCGTTGGAGGCTCGCTTGCCCACAGGCCAAATCCAACCAAGAGCTCTTGCCGCAGCATGTCGGCGGTTAGGATTCGCATCGTCAAGTGCGGCAATAAGTCGTGGAACAGCAACGCGATCTGCGATATGTTCGATTGTCAGGGCGGTCTCCCACAATTCGATCTTGTCTGCTTGCCTGAAGAACAAATCGAGCAAGTTCTCGATCGAGGCATAGGGATTGGCTAGCGCCAGCAACTTTGCCGCTGTCCCTCTCCTGTGCCAGCCAGCCCCTGGATCAAGCATTACATGACGCAATGCCGAGCCGATCGGGAGTCCAGACCGTTCGCGTCGGCGCAACATAGCTCCGAACTCCGGGTCTTGGTGTCGGATCAACCGAAGGTGTTTTCGGATTCTTCGTTCGATCCTTTGTCGCAAACATTGATGATGCCAAAGATCACCGGTTGCCGCCTGCCGCGAGCGCCAACTCGTAGCGTCGGGGTGCGCTTCCGCCCTCGTGTTAGAATGAAAACGATTTCACCCCCACCCGATGTCCGCGCAACCCGATCTTTCTAAGCTAAGCGTTGGCCAGTTCGCGGAGCGTTTCCGCGGCGAGATGATCCCGCTCAGCAACACCTTCTCCTACTTCTGCGCTTCGGTGCCGTTGAGTGAGGAGGACGTCAAAGAGTACCTGGAGGAGCCCATCGCGGCGCTGCCTCCGGCCATTTCCGCCCTGTTGCCGAAGGTTTCCATTATGCTGGTCCCCTACCTGGAGCGTGTGGATGGTAAGGAAAAGGGGACCGTCCGCCGGGATGAGTTCGTCGTAACGGAAAAACCACCCGACAGCCGGGCTTCCTGGGCGGCGCAGGTCCGCTTCGACAAAGAAGAGGTACTGGTCTTCGCCCTCAAGGATCAGGACGTCTCGGAGTATCACTACCGCTTCTATCATGTGCTGGCCACTCTGGCCGCCGATCATGGCTCGGAAGAAGCCTTGTCCCAATACAGTTCTCTGCTGCGCGAGGAGATGAATGCGCGCGTGCATGGCGAAGTGGACGAAGAAAGCTGGCACATGAAGCAGGCCCTGCTGCGGCGCGACACCAACATCCGCAAGGAGACCAAGCCGTTTCGCGATTACGTCCGGCAATCGCTGATCGACACCCTCACGCTGTACTTGCATGGCATCTGCTGCGATATCGATGTGGAAACCGGCCCGCGCCAATTGCCGAGCCGCCACATGCGCAAGCGGCTGAATCTGCTTTATAGCCTCTACCCGCCACCCGAAAACTACGCCGTTTTTCCCGAGCACCAGGAACCGTCGCAGTAGTTTACGAATCGTTACAGCAACGCCGAAACGGAGCGCACGGCCAGTGCGTTCTAACATCTTATGGTGTCTGAGTGGGCTCTCGATCCGGATGCGGCCTTGATGGTGAGGGTTTGCGGAGGGCACGAACCCAGCTTTGAAACCCTGCTCCATCGTCACCGCAGTCAGGTGGTGAACCATCTGTACCGTTTGGTGCATAACCGGGCCATCGCGGAGGAACTGGCGCAGGATGTCTTCCTACGCGTCTACCGCTTTCGCAATCGATATCAACCGGAGGCCAAGTTCAGCACCTGGCTGTTCCGGATCACCACGAACGTTGGGCTGAACTGGCGCAGGGATACACGGCGCGAAACCGCGCACTTGCGGCTGGACGCTGCCCTTCACGATGCCCGCCGGATCCAGGTGCCCGATCAGACCCTGCGTGCCGATCAGCAGTTGCTGATGGAGTACCACGCCAAGGAAATCCGCGACGCCATTGAAAGCCTGCCCGGCAAACAGCTCGCGGCAGTTCTCATGCATAAGTACGAAGGCATGGATTACGCGGCAATCGCGAATGTGCTGGAGTGTTCCATTCCCGCGCTGAAATCGCTGCTGTTCCGCGCCTACGAGACGCTGCGCCGCCGCCTGGCCCATTTCGCTCCGCAGTCTTTAGCCTAAACAAGCGTTATATAATAATGCCCGGCTCTTCAGGAGCCTTGCCATGAAAGTTACACTCCTGCTCTTGCTCGCTATTCCTGCTATCGCCCAGATGGATTTTTCCGGTGAATGGGCGCCGGTTCAGGATGAAGACAATACCGGAAATCCTTATATCGGCGAGTTCATTGGGATTCCGCTGAGCCACGCGTCGCTGCTCCGATCCGAAGCGTGGGAAGCGTCCTATCAAACGCTGCCCGAGTGGCAGTGCAGGCCGCATGGAGCCATGTACATCTCGCGCGGACCCTCGCAAGTTCGCATCTGGAAAGAAGTGGATTCGGTCACGCGTCAGATCACCGCCTGGCATGCCGAGTGGCTGCGCTCCATCGATAATCCTTACTACATGGATGGCCGCGCGCGCCCTTCCGAATTTGCGGCTCACACCTGGGGTGGGTTCTCAACCGCCGAATTTGTGGGCGACATGCTGAAGATCACCACCACGCACTTGAAAGAAGATTACTACCGCCGCAACGGCGTTCCATCGAGCGATCTTGCCACGCTCACACAGTACTGGATCCGGCGCGGCGATTATTTGACGTGGATTCTGATCGCCTATGATCCTGTCTATTTGACCGAGCCTATGATTCGCAGCTCCGAATATCGGCTGGCGCTGAATCAGCAAATTCCGCCTTATCCTTGCGACGTCGTTGAAGAGGTGGTCCGGCCCAAGGGCGAAGTGCCGCATTACATGCCTGGGGCAAATCCGTTTCTCGGCGAGTTCGCCAAGAAATACAACTTGCCGATCGAGGTGACCATGGGTGGCGCCGGCACTATGTACCCGGAAGCAGCTAGAAAGCTGATCCGGGCAGCGAACGGGGAGCCGGTTAAGAAATGACGATCGCAAGAACTTTGCTGCTGGCGAGCGCCGTGGCTATGGCCAGCGCCTTCGCGCAACGTCCGCAAACAACTCCCGCGCACGTCGAAATCGTCCCGGTCCGCGGCCACATTTATATGCTGGCCGGCGCGGGCAGCAACATCACGGTCTCTGTTGGCCCTGACGGTGTTCTGCTGGTGGATTCAGGTCTCGCACAGATGAGCGATCAGGTTCTCGCCGCCATTCGCCAGTTGCAGCAGCGCGTGAGCGTGAATGGCGCGCCGGCCAAGCCCATTCGCTACATCATCAATACAAGCTTCGATCCCGATCATATCGGCGGCAACGAAAAAATCGGCGACGCGGGCAAAACCATCACGGGCGGCAATGTGATCGGCGATATTGGAGACGCCACCGAAGGCGCAACCATCATCTCGCACGAGAAAGTGCTGGACCGGTTGAGCCCCGACGGCAAGCCGACAGTCTCCTTCAAGGCCTTGCCGACCCTGACGTTTCTGAGCGATCAGATGAAGCTCAGCCAATTTTTCAACGGCGAAGGAATCCAGATTTTTCATGAGAAGGCGGCGCATACCGATGGCGATAGCATCGTGTTCTTCCGCGGTTCCGATGTCATCAGCGCCGGCGATATTTTCCTCACTACCAGTTACCCCATCATCGATCTCGCCAGCGGCGGCAGTTTGCAAGGCATCATCGATGGGTTGAATCACATTCTGGATCTGTCCGTCGCCGAGTTCCGCACCGAAGGCGGGACGCTGGTGATTCCCGGCCACGGCCGCATTTGCGACACCGCTGACGTTGCATACTATCGCGACATGGCGACCATCGTTCGGGACCGCATTCAGGCCATGATCAAGAAAGACATGACGCTCGCGCAAGTGAAGGCGGCCAAGCCCACCGCGGATTGGGATCCGCGCTACGACAAAAGTACGTTCTGGACGCCCGACATGTTTGTCGACGCGGCGTACAAAAGCTTGAGCCAATCGAAAGCGACCCAAGGGAAATGACCATGCCGCGCCTATTGGTTCTGCTCTTGATCTCCGCCGCTGTGTATGCGCAGAATGGTCCGGCACAGCCTGTCGCTCCGCGAACGGCCCAAGCCGCGGCGCCCATCGATCTCACCGGCTATTGGGTCTCGCAGATCGTGGATGAGTGGCGCTTCCGCGTGACGCCGCAAAAAGGCGACATCGCCTATCTGCCGATCAATCCCGAGGCGCGCAAGATTGCGCTGGCCTGGGATCCGGACAAAGACACCGCCGACGGCGCGCAATGCAAAGCGTATGGCGCGGTGGGAGTGATGCAGCGGCCGGGCCGGTTGCATGTGTCATGGAAGGACGAAAACACTTTGCAGATCGACGCGGACGCGGGCACCCAGACGCGTCTGCTCCACTTTGGTGCTGCGAGCGCCCCGGCTGGCGATCCCACTTGGCAAGGCTACTCGGTCGCGCAGTGGCAGGTTCGAGGACGCGCCCTGATCGATCTCGGCGGAATCGGTTTTGTGCCCGGCGGGGGCCGGCCTCAACCCACGCGCGGCCAAGGCGGAACATTGCGAGTGGTTACCACGAAGATGCGCCCCGGATACATTCGGAAAAATGGGGTGCCGTACAGTGGAAACGCGGTTCTTACCGAATACATGAATATCGTCACGGGACAGCAGGGTGATGTCTACCTGTCTGTCACTGCGTCCGTCGAAGACCCCGCGTATCTGAATCAGCCTTTTGTTCGGACCTACACCTTCAAGAAGGTCGCCGACGCGTCCGGCTGGGAACCGACGCCCTGCTGGAACAAATAGCTCGATAATAGTATCGATGAAAACGATAGCGCTGGCTGCGCTGTCCGTCTTTGCAGCGTCCGCGCAGCAGGCGGCCAACTTTGTTCTCGTCGCTCATAGTGGCGCGGGTGACTATTCCACCATGCCGCAACAGATCATCGAAGCGCGGCGCGATGGCATGCTGAAAGCGATTCGAGCTGGATACGCGATTCTGGCCCGAGGCGGCACCAGCATGGACGCAGTGGAGGCCACCATTCGCGTGATGGAAGATTCCGGCCTCTACGACGCCGGCCGTGGCGCTTATTACACCCAAGAAGGCGTTCCCGAGATGGACGCCGCCATCATGGACGGGCGCACGTTGCAAGCCGGCTCCGTCGCGGCGCTCAAGCACATCGCCAATCCCATCCATCTGGCGCGGTTGGTGATGGAAAAAACGCCGCACGTGTTGCTGGTGGCCGATGGCGCCGAACAGTTCGCGAAATCGCAGGGCATCGAACTAGTCTCGCCGTATTACTTCTACACGGAGCGCGAATGGAACCGCTACAAAGATGCTGAGAAAAAGAAGCTGGCCGGCAATAGACATGGCACGGTCGGCGTGGTGGCGCTGGATCCAGCGGGCAATCTGGCAGCCGGGACATCCACTGGCGGCACCGTGCTGAAGATGCCTGGCCGCGTCGGCGATTCGCCTATCATCGGCGCTGGCACTTATGCCAACAACGATAGCTGCGCGGTGTCCGCCACAGGCACCGGTGAGTATTTCATGCGCAACGTCGTCGCGTCGGATATCTGCGCGCGTGTGCGCTACCTGCATGTCTCGCTCGATCAGGCCGCCAACGATGTAGTAATGAAGGAACTGGTGGCCCAGCACGGCGACGGCGGCGTCATCGCACTGGACCGGAAGGGCAACGTCGCCACGCCGTTCAATACCACGGGCATGATGACTGGCACGGTCCGCTCCGACGGCAAAATCAAAATATCGGGCATCCCCGGCCAATGAACTGGGCTTGGTACGCAGTTCTATCGGCTTTCTTCGGCGCGTTGGTCGCCATATTCGGCAAGATCGGCGTGCAAGGAGTGGACAGCAATCTCGCGGTTGCCTTTCGAACCGCGATCATCGTGTTCTTCGCGTGGGGCATTGTCGCGGTGCAAGGCAATGCGTCCGACCTCTTCAAGATTTCGCGGCATTCGCTGCTGTTTCTGTTTCTTTCCGCGATCGCGACCGGCCTTTCGTGGCTCTTCTACTACAAGGCTCTGCAACTGGGTGAGGCATCGCGAGTGGCGCCCATCGACAAATTGAGCGTCGCGTTGGCGGTCGCCATGGCGTTTGTATTCTTAGGCGAGAAGCCGCATCTGGGCAATGTGCTGGGCGCGAGCCTGATTGTGGCGGGCGTGCTAGTTACCGTGTTCGTCCGGTGAGGGCTCCTCCGACTCCAACGCGTCCAGTACCTCGGTCGCTTCCGGCTGGCTCGCAAAGCGCTTCAACACGCGAATCGACTGCCCCGCTGAAAAGCCCGCATACCGCAGGCGCCGAAAGGCTCCGGCCAAATTCTTCTCCTCGCTGAGAAACGTGCCAAGCTGTTTGCCGCGATACTTGCGTCGCAAAAACTCCTCGATCAGATTGGCTTCGTCGGTTTGTTCGTAGGTCTTCTCCGTTACCTGCTCGGCTAGTTTGGGCGCGACTCGACGCTGGCGCAGATCGCGCAAGACCCGCATCTTCCCAAGACCCTGATTCTGGAGACGAGCAGACGCGTAGTTCTCGGCGAAACGGCGGTCGTTCAGGTATCCGGACTCCTTCAGTTTCGCGAGCACCGCGTCCACGTCCTGATCGCTCTGCGCCCGGCGGCGAAGTTTGTCACGCAGCTCGCCCGAAGAATGCGCGCGTCCACCCAAAGCTCGTAATGCAACGTTTAGGAGCTTATCGCGGTCTAACGGTTGTGGCTGTCGTTTCGCCATACCAAACGAACACTAACAGATTCGAGACTGCTATTGTAGAGGAGAGTCTGAACTTATTGGAAAGAAAGGACGGCTAACGATGGACGACGACAACAAGTTTTCGTACTTTTTTCTGGGGTTGGGACTGGGGGTAGCGGCCGGGCTGCTGTTTGCTCCGAAGTCCGGACCCGAGACGCGGGACCTATTACGATCCAAAGCCGACGAGGGTAAAGAATACCTGAAGCGGCGGAGCACTGAACTACAAGACCAGGCGTCCGAAGTGCTTGAGCGAAGCAAGTCGACGGTTTCGCGCCAGCGCGACAATCTTGTGGCTGCGGTGGAAGCCGGTAAGCAAGCCTATCGCGAAGCGGTGAGCACTACGCCGAACGACGCGGAACACATCTAATCACCGCCGGAGGGTACCATGAGCGAGTCCACTCTGCTTTATGTGATGACGGCGTTCGTCATCATCTCCGCTATCGCGCTTTGCATCCAGGCGGGTATGCTGGCGGCAATTTATAAGACCACCAAGTCGCTGCAGGAATCCATCAATCCTCTCGTTCCCAAGGTGGAGGATTTGGTCGGGAAGGCGACTTCGACGGTGGAACAGAGTGGTAAGCAGATCACCGAAATCACCACGCGAGCCAACGACATTTTGGATTCCACCAAAAGGCAGTTGGCTATCGTGGAGGATTTGGTGGGCGACGCCGCCCAACGCGCCAAGGTGCAGATGGAGCACGTCGAGATGGTACTGGACGACACGCTCAGCCGCACGCACGAGACGGTAGCGGTTGTCCACGAAGGCATCATGCGGCCTCTGCGCGAGGTCAACGGGATCGCCGCCGGTGTTCGGGCGGCGCTAGGAGCAATGGCGCGCGGCAATCGTCCCACTGTCGATCGAGCCACCAGCGACGAAGAGATGTTTATCTAATCAATTCAGACTTATTGAGAAGGCGGTGCTGTGGTTGGAGCAGCCGGCGCCGCCGGGCTGGCCGGACTTGAGCCCGACGGGGAACTCGTTGGAGTGGAGCTGAACGGCGACGAATTGCTTCCGCTGCTTCCAAAAACTCCATTGGCCCCGTTTTGGTTCTGCTGCATTTGCTGCTGTATCTGCTGTTGTTGGTTTACCCCCGCGGCCCCCACCACGGTTTTGTCCTTCTTCAGGTCGTAAACAAACTCCCACTCTTTGTATTTCGCGTGGTCGTTGACTACGTGTATTCCTTTGCCTTCCGCGGTGCTGGCAACTCCAGCAATGCCGCCGGTATTTCCCGAGGTGAAATTCAGGGATGAGGGAGGTTGGCGCGGCGTAGTGAGAAGGTTCTGGATGAGGTTCGCCGCGCTTTGTGGCTGGCCTCCATTACCCGGTGTACCTGGTTGTCCCGGTAATTGTGTTTGCCCTGCCTGTTGACCCTGCTGCGGAAAAGGTGTCGAAGTTGGCGGCGTTTGCGCCGGAGTTGCGCCCGGCGTCGGCCCCAGCGGCGCAAATAGCACAGGGGGCTGGGCTGGCGGTTGACCTGGGGGTTGACCTGGGGGTTGACCGGGAGGTTGAGCCCCCGCGGGCAATCCTGGAATCGGTTGCTGGCCCGGGGCCTGAGGCTGAGCGGGGTTCTCCGGCTGCGTGGGATCCTGAGGCGCGTTTGGATCTGCCGGCTGTTGCGGGGTCTCCACCGGGGCGGCCGGTTGTTGCGGCTGCGCTGGCTCGGGCTCAGGTGGTGGAGGCTGCTCGACGACCGGTTCGGCAGCAGGATCACTCACTGGAGTTCCCCCACCTGCTCCGGTGCCCCTTCCGATGATGCGATCGCTCGGCCGCCGCGCCGCCATGTTGAGTGGATCGGGCGCCTGCGCATTGGGATCGTTGGGATTATTGGGATCTACCGGCTGAGTTGCATTGGGCGTTTGCGCTGAATTCGAGGTTTGCGATGAATTTGAGCCTTGTGCGAAAGCGCCGCTCTGTTGGGAGCCTGGAGCAGAATTGGGACCGCTGCCCGTACTGCTGCCGGGGAGCGGAGCTGGGGGTTGGACCAGCGAATCGGTAAGCTGCCCCGCTGGGCCAACGTGCAGCAAACGCCACTCCTTGCCGGTCAGCGGATCCAGGTAGCGGCGGCGCAGAAAACGAATGTTGCGCGTGGTCTCGAGATCGTCCAGCGTTTGAGGATAGATCTGGTATTTTCGGTAGAAGAGCTGGATGGCGCGCTTGTACTGCAAGCCGCGATCGATGGCCATCTGCTCTTTCGCTCGCTGCGATTCAAACGCCATACGGGGCACTTCCATGTACAAGGTGATGGAGATGGCCGCCGCCATGACGAACACCAGCAAAAGCGCAAAGCCGGACTCATCGCGCCGTTTCATCCGTTCATCTCCGCGGCTTTTTTCATCCGTTCAGCTCCGCTTCCAGCGGCAACGTCTGCTGGTTGTTGCCCTTGAACTCCGTGTCTTCCACGACGGCCGAATTCACGCCAATGCGCACGATCTTGTAGCGCTTCTTGATCATGTCGCCTTCACCCGCGATGACGATATCTTCGCCATCCAAAAAGAACGCACGCTTGTCCCCTACCTTGGTTTTATTGACGAAGCCGTAGAACTTCAGCGGAATGGGCGGCGCTTTCGGCTCCGGCGCCGGCTCCAGGGGCTTGGGCTGCTCCGGACCGACAAACGGCCGCGCGATCGCGATCTTCGCGGGCTCCTTGACCTTGATCTCCTCCGGCGGTGCGGCGGCGATCTCAAAGAGCGAGCGAGTGCCACCATCCACTCCAACTGTTTTGACTTTCGCGAGCAGATCCAGGCGTAATGTCGGGTCGATGCTCGCGGTGTCGATGTCCTTGGGCTTCAGGGACGGCCGGAATTCCCGAGTGCTGCTGGCCGATTGCTGCACGCTGCGGAACGTGGGGCGGACGGCTGAACCCGGCGCTGTCGCCAAAGTTGCCACCGGGGCGCGGCTGACGATCGGCGTGGACCCCGAGCCTCCCCCCGAGTTGCTGTTGGAAAAGTAGAAATAACCGGCGACCAGGACCAGCCCCGCCAGCACGGCGATCTTCTTCGGGTCGGCCCCAACTTTGGACGGAATCAGGTTCATTGTGCCGAACCGTCCTCCTGGACGAACGTGTCTAACTTGAGCATCACGTTCAGCCGGCCACCGGATTGTTGCGGCGTCGCGTTGAGGCTTTCAATAATCAACAGCCTGTCCGACTTGTCCAGCAAATTGATGAAATGGATCAGATCCGGATACAAGCCCTCAAAGTTGGCCGAAATCTGCATCATATCCAGGGTATCGCTTCCATCCACCGCGTCGAGGGCCCAGGCGCTGTCGCGCGAAGTGATCTTGGCTTGACCAGCCAGATTATTGAGCTCCGCCATGATGGTGGAGAAGGCGGTCCGGCGCGGCAGGAAATAACTGCTCATGAACTTGTCGCCTTCGCCTCGCCCGCTTTCAATTTTGCCGGCGAGCAGCCGGGTACGGTCCAACACACCCTGCTGCTGTCGGATCGCCGAATGCATCTCCAGGGCCTGCTGTGCCAGATCCTGGGCAGAGCCCCCAATAGGACGGATCACGAAATACAGCGCCACCAGGTTGGCCACCGCCAATATGCCCAGGCCCAGGCGGATCAGCGCGCGCGGATTGTTCGACCACGCGCTAAAGCTTCTCCCCACGTTAGAGCTTCTGAGCATAGGTCACCGTGACGTGATAGCGATAGAACGGATCGGTTTGGGAAGGGGGCGCCGAAGACTGCACGCTGGTGTTGCCAAACTGCGGCGAGCCCTCCAGACGCTTGAACAGTTCCAGAATGGGAGGCACATCTTTCGCGCCCACCACCATATCCAGCAGAACCTGGTTGTGGGAATCCACCTCGGGCAGCCGCACCGAGACCAGCCGGACGTTGTACGGCATCACTTTTTCGAGGTCATCGAAGATCTTGGTCCAACTGATAGCCTTGCGTTCGATCAGCGTGTTTAAGAAAAGACTGCGCTCCAAAACCTCGGCGTTGGCCGGCTTGCGCAGCGTCGCATTCAACTTGGCTTGTTGCGCCGCGATGGCCTTGAGCCGAGCGTTCTGTTGATCGATCGCGATACGAATGTCGGCCGCCTGATGGCGTTCCGACACGATGTCGACCACCTGGTAGATCAGCAACAAACTGAGCACGATGCCCAGCGCCGCCGAGCCCACCAGCAACGGCCGGTCCCGCCGGAAGGGCTCGCTAGCAAGATTGATAGGTACTCGTAGCGCCATTCTCTAAGCCACCGACTCCAAATATCCGAGCAATCCGGCATTGCCTCGCCCGGGTGAGCCAAAACGCGAGCGGATGGCCTGTACGGCAACCCCCCACTCGCTCTCCCAGCGTGGAGCCAGTTGTTCCATCTCCGGTCCGAATCCCGCCAGCCAGATTTGCTTCGGACGCCCCTTCAACTCGTCCTCGACATAGGCAATGGTGGGATGCAGGACGGCCTCAATGTCTTCCACGCGCACTCCTTCCATTTCGATGCAGCGCGCCAGGTTTACCGCGTTCTCCTGCAGCACCAGTACCGAGAGAACCCGCCCGCTGAGCTTGACCAGGAGACTGATGCCGTCCGGAGCCAGCAGATTGAGCGCCGCGAGCGATGACGTGGTTATCAAGCCAGGCTGGAAGCCGGCCGCGCGAAACGGCGCTTCGTACTGGACCACGATATCGGACGACATCACAGCCGCGAGTACTTCCACCTTCGCGCCGTTTATATGTGGCTGCTCCACGTAGCTGACCACCGCCGTGTCTACTTCGAACGGGACGCTTTTCTTGAGACGGAACCGCACCAACGCCTGTTGCTCCTCCGGATGGGAGGGAAAGGTATCGAAATCGAGCACCGCCACGCGAGCGCAGTAATCCGGCAAAATGACGGCGGCCCGCCGCTTGCGTTGGCCGTTCGCGGGTGCGACGGAGTGAATATGATCCAACAGAACTTGTGGCTGCTGGACGTTGTCGTGCAGCGGTGAAACCAGAAGCACGCCAGGTTGGAAGTGCGAGAATTCCGCCAGCGCGGGCTCGGACACGGGAGCAAACGCCAAGCCCTCTTCGGAAAGCTCGAAGGCATGCGTGGGCGGCGGATCTTGAAGCAGATTGGCGAGAGACATCGGTCAGCCTAACCTTCGATGAAGGTTACCTTGTTGATCTCCTTCAATGTAGTTACTCCCTCGCGCGCCTTATCGATAGCGTGATCCCGCAGGAATGTCATGCCTTCCTCGCGCGCCACACGCTTGATTTCCGATGCCGGCCGCTTATCGAGAATCATCTCGCGGATGTGCTCGCTCAGATCCAGCAGCTCGTGAATCGCGGTCCGTCCGCGGAATCCGGTACCGCCGCACTCAAAGCAGCCCGGGCCTTCATACAGCGTCACGTTTCGCCATTCCTCCGGGTTCAGGCCGCTTTCAATCAAGTAGGAATCCGGATACTTGACGGGCGCTTTGCAGTACACGCAAATCACACGGACCAGCCGTTGCGCCAGTATACAATTCAGCGCCGAAACGAAGTTGTACGGTTCCACGCCCATGTTCAAGAAACGGCCCAGCACGTCCAGCACGTTGTTGGCGTGAACCGTGGTGAATACCAGGTGCCCGGTGAGCGCGGCATTGATTGCGATTTGCGCCGTTTCCTGATCGCGAATTTCACCCACCATGATCTTGTCCGGATCGTGCCGCAGAATGGAACGCAGGCCGCGCGCGAATGTCAGGCCCTTCTTCTCGTTCACCGGAATCTGCGTGATGCCTTTGATCTGGTATTCCACCGGATCTTCAATGGTGATGATCTTGTCTTCGTCGTTCTTGATCTCGCTTACTCCGGCATAGAGCGTTGTGGTTTTGCCCGAACCCGTGGGACCGGTGACGAGCACCATTCCGTAAGGTTCCTTGATGTAGCGGCGGAACTTGACCAGATCGGCATCCGAGAAGCCCACCACGTCGAGCGAAAGTTTGGCGAACTTCTCGCTCATCGATTCTTTGTCCAGCACGCGCAGCACGGCGTCTTCGCCGTGTATGGTGGGCATGATCGACACGCGGAAATCGATTAAGCGGCCCTTGTAGCGCACCCGAAAACGGCCGTCCTGCGGGGTGCGCCGCTCGGCGATATCCAGCTCGCTCATCACCTTGATGCGCGAAATGATGGTGGAGTGCCAGTCCTTTGAAATGGGCGGCATGGCATAATGCAGCACGCCATCAATACGATACTTAATGGCTACTTCCTGGTCGCGCGTCTCGATGTGAATATCGCTGGCGCGCCGTTCCAAGGCGTTAAAGATAGTAGTGTCCACCAGCTTGATCACCGGCGCGATATCGCTGTCGGCGGTCAGCTTGTCGATGCTGAGCGTTTCGTCGGCGTTCTCTTCCTCGCCGATTACGTCCAGCGTGAAGCCCTCCGTGACCTCTTCCAGCACGCGCTGGGACTGCTCGGTTTTCTTGAGCAGATCGGAGATCTGCGACAGCGTGGCCACCTTGACGTGCAGCTTCTTCTGCAGCAGGATGGCCAGCTCGTCGATCAGGTTCAGGTTGCGGGGATCGGCCAGCGCGATGTCCAGGTGCCCGTTTTCCGAATGGATGGGCACGAAGTTGTAGCGGAACATCAGGTCCACCGGCACCGAGTGGAACAGGTCGTGATCGATGCGCACTTCACGCAGGTCCACAAAATCGCAACGGTAGCGCGTGGCTAGCGTTTTAGCCTGTGCGATCTCGTCGGCGGGCTGAATGATTTTGATGGTATCTCTAGCGGCCACAAAACCCCTTGGAACCCAGAATCCAGAAGCCAGAATTCAGAAGGGGGGAGCGACCCCGCGCACCTCGGTTTACTGACTTCTGACTTCTGAATTCTTGCTTCTGACTTCTGACTTCTGACTTCTGACTTCTGACTTCTGAATTCTTCATTTGAGCGTGTCCGCCAAGGAGAAGATCGGCAGATAAAGCGCAACCAATACGAACGTCACGAAACAACCCATGCAAATCATGATTGCGGGCTCAATCAGCGAGAGCGCCGCCGTCATCCGGGTATTGACGTCGTCCTCGTAAAATTCCGCCACGCTGGCCAGCATTTGCGGCAGCGCGCCCGTGGATTCCCCCACTTCGATCATGTCGATGGAAAGCCCTGGAAATATGCCGGTTTTGGACAGCGATGCCGATAGCGCCTGGCCCTCCTTCACCCTCTGGCCAGCCTCCGCCAAGCTGTTTTTCAGCAATCGCGTGCCCAGCGAACTGGACGCTGTATCCAGGGCCTGCAGCAACGGGATTCCACCTACCAGCAAAGTGCCAAGCACACGGGCAAACTGCGCTACCTGATATTTGATCCAAATCTCGCCCACCACCGGCACCTTGAGCCGGGCGCGATCGATCCGCTCCTCGCCCGCCGGAGTTTTCGCCCAAAAACGAAACGCGATCGCCGCCACAATCAAGCCGACAAATCCAGACAGGATGTAGTTGCGCGCCGTGGTCCCGATGGCGATCAGGATTTGTGTGGCCGCCGGCAATTGCGCCGACATGCTGCTATATAATTCGGCGAACTTCGGGACCACGAAGGTGATCAGGAACACCATCAGGCAGATCACTAGCACGATCAAGAGGCACGGGTACACCATCGAGAGGACAATCTTCTTGCGGACCGCCAACGCCAGCTTCTGATAGGTGATGAAGCGGTCCAGCACCTCGCCCAGCGCGCCGCTTTTCTCGCCCGCCAGCACCGATGTCACATAGATAGGTGGAAACACTCCCTGTCGCGCGAACGCATCCGATAACAGCGATCCGTTCTTCACTTCTTCCCGGACGGCTTTGATGTGCGGCGCCAGCTTGGCATCCGTGAGACGCTCGGACAGAAGATCCAAGCCTTTCAAAATCGGCAGTCCGGCCCGAATCAGCGTAACGAACTGCTGGTTAAAGATCAGGAACTTCTCCAGGTTGATCTTTTTCTTGCCCCCGCCAATCGCCATGCCGGCGATCTCGCGGCGCGGCTTGATGGAGTAGATCAGGAAGCCCTGTTGGGAAAACCGGTCGCGCAATTCCCTTTCTGAGCCGGCCTCGGCCACCTGCTGGTGCATCTCGCCGCGCGGGTCGGCGTATTTCAGCACGAATTCAGCCATTATGCGCCCCCCTCGGCATCCACCAAAGTTGCGCCGGCGGGCATTTGGAACTGGAACAGAGCATCGTTGACGGGCGGGTTCACCTTCTCGCCGTCCAATTGGAAGGTGAGGATCGACTCACCCTGGAGGTTGATCGCCATGCGCTGAATTTCGTAATCGGGCGTCACCAGCATCTGGATCTTTTCGTACGGAAACTTGTCGTTCTTGGCCTTGGCTGTGACCAGGTAATTCATGCCGTCGGGCTTGAATTCAAAATCCCGAAAATCCTTGGCGAAATCCAGCTTGCCGAGCAGGAACGCCAGCGGCGCGCGCATGTCGTCGCTGGCCTTGAGCTTGGTTTTCTCCACCCGGTGCGCCTCGGGTGTGTAGAGATAGACATCTTTGCCGTCGGAAACGAAAAGCTTCCCCGAGGGTGTCGTGTAATCCCAGCGCATTCTGCCGGGCTTGCGCAGCGTCAGCTCGCCCGATTCGCTTTTCCGCGCCCGTCCCTGGACGGTATAGGATTCCACAAAATGCACTTGCAGGGTCTTGGCGCGGTTATAGCGCTGTTCCACCCCCTTGAGTAGGGTGTTGAGATCTACATCGGCTGCCTGGATCGGGAGGCACACTCCAAGCACCGAAAAAAGGCACACCCAAAGCGCAATTCGGGTCACATAGTTGTTGACGTGTGGGAGCCATCAGGTGTGCAGAATCAATTGGATAGAGAAAATGCTTTGTAAGTTGCTGATTTAACGGCCATAATTGCCTTGTGCCGAAAGTCCTGGTTACCGAGGATGCCCTGGCGGCAATCCGCGCCATCCGCGAGTCGCCCGAGAAGTACGATCTCCAGCGCGATCTGGCGCCGTTTCTGCGTCACAAGAGCAATCATGCCGTAGCTGCTGCTGCGGCGGCCGTCGAACAGCTGGAAGCAGGCGCCCTGGCGCCGGACCTGGTTCAAGCTTTCGAAAAGCTGATGCGAGATCCGGCCAAGCTGGATCCTGCCTGCAAAGCCACCACGGCCATCGTCCAGGCCCTGATTCAATTGGACGATCCTGCCGCGAAGGTCTATTTCGCCGGCGTCCACCACGTCCAGTTGGAGGGCAGCTTCGGCCCGAAAGTGGATGCGGCCGCGCCACTTAGGGGTTTATGCGCTCGGGGCTTGGCGCGGATGGGACATCCCGATGCCTTGCTCGAATGCGTCACGTTGCTGGCAGATCGCGAGGTCCCGGCCCGTGTGGGGGCCATGCGCGCCATCGCCGATAGCGGCCGTCCCGAAGGCAGTCTGCTGTTACGGCTGAAGGCTTTGCTCGGCGACAAGGAAGTCGAAGTTTCGGGCGAATGCTTCGGCGCGCTGCTCAGCCTGGATCCGGCGGGGTCGGTCGCGTTCGTGGCGAAGTTCCTGAATTCCAGCGTCGAGGGCATTGGCGAGCAAGCCGCGCTGGCGCTGGGCGAGTCGCATTTACCCTCCGCATTCGAGGTGTTGCGCGAGGCCTGGGAGCGCGGTGGCGCAGCGGAACAGCGGCGGACGCTGCTGGTCGCGATCGCCATGCTGAGAATCGACGAAGCGCTGGAATTCCTCCTCGGCCGGTTGGCGGATGAGAGCGGCCCCGTGGCCGCGGATGCTCTAGCCGGGCTGGCCTTCTACGCGCGCGACGAAGCCGTGTTGACGCGTGTGGAAGAGATCATCCGGCAACGCGGGGATGGCGCGCTGGATGCCGTATTCGCGCGCGAATTCGCCCAGAAGTAACGGGTAGTGCGCCGGGTGGTGGGTCAGCTTGAAATGAGAAATCAGGTGCTTCAAGCCATTTGGCGACTTGGCCGTTTCTCGTCAAGTTGATGTCAAACATCCGAACTTCCGGGCGGCGCGTCACTGCTTCTGGCGAGGACTCGCTGAGTGCGCTACAATGAGGCTAATTCCGCAACGAATGGCATATTTGCGATTTGGGCCGGAAGTTTCGAAAGACCGGGGCGGCACGGCCTAGAGCGTTCCCACAGCGACTAGTTCAACCGACCGCTGATAAAGCCCGTCTAGCGAGGTGGATAGATTTAAAAAATGGGGCCGCAGAGCCCCATTTTTGCGTACAATCGTTTAGTCGAATGGATGAAGCTTGGAAACAGATTGTTGCAGAGGCACTAGCGGTCGGATTGAAGACTTCCGCCGGCCCCGTACCGGGTGCGAAACTCCGCCAGCTGATTCTTAAGGTCGCAAAGAGACGCGATCTCACCTATCCGCCCAGTGGGCACGAGCAAGAATCATTCGGAGATTTCCTTAAGCATTTCGAATCGATCGCGCTTGTTCGTCGCCGAGAGGGTAGAGATCTCGTCGTGGCGCCTGCGGACATGCCCCAACTCCTCGCGGACGCGCCGGAAAGCGGCGCTACGCGTCTGCGGGAGGATATCTTCGAAGCTTTTACACGAATTCCGCGCGGCCTGCCACCATCGGAACCGTGGTACGTGCTTTCCGAGGATACCGTCGTGTGGTTATTGCCCACAGAGCTCTCAGGATCCGGTGAACTCGTGAAAATTCCGGCCGCGACTCTGGAGCTCGAGCTTGGCGAGCGAAAGTCTTTCATCCAATCAGCGGATTTAGCGGAAGACGTCAAGAATCGAATCGCTGGAAGCCTTGATACCCACTCTGGCCTCGGATCTTTTTCAAAGCTCATCAAAGCCCACGGCCTTTCACAAATCTGGCACCGCCATCGATTTCAAGCAGTCGTACGCAGAATTAGGGCGTGGTGTACCGCAGCGGGTGTTCCTTGGCGCGAGGAGTGGGTTTCGTCGAGCGATGCATCGAAGCCATTAACGCCAACTGGGGATGATCTACCAGGTACGAATCAGCGCCAACTATTCGAGCGCCTCGTCGAATCGCTCACCGACGAAGACCTACGTCGAATCTCCGTGCCACTCGATATCGTGATCAGGTTGATCCGAGAATAGCCTCAGGCCGATGGAAACAGCGATTCTGCTCGGCATTCCAAGCTCGTACGGTGCGCGTCTCCGCAACGCGCTGGATTCGCAGGGCGGACTGCCAGCAGCTTGGTCCCTGTTATTCGTTCCAGCCCCGAAAAAGAATCCGGAAATTAATATAGGAACCGTTCGCCAAGCCTGCCATATCGCTGATAAGCATCAGAGCCCGCACATATTGGGGTTCTCGACGCAACAACATCGATCCGAGTTCGCGGCAAAGATTGTGCAATACTTTCGCTTCAGATGGTGCGACCAACTTGTCGGCCACTTAAGCAGCCTCGCCACGCCGAATCCTGGCCCTTTTCTGGAAAGGCTGGCCGCTGATCTCGCCGAAGAAGAGCAGTGGTCCGCTCGTATTAAGCCGATCGACATGGGATCGCCTCTGCTCCTCCCGGAGTGTTCATTCAGCGCCGGTGGCGGGCATAAAAGTCTCTGGCGTCATGCCCGCAGCTATGGCGACGAAGCAAATATCGAGGGAGCCGCGAAAGCGGTGCGCGAGTTTGAGCGCGCCTATCTTCGGAAGCAGGAGCACTATCAATGGATCGACGATCGAGACTTGATTTTTGGCCGTAACGGAGCTCGGCATGCCGATGCTCCATTTCCGCGGGGATGGAAGTTTTCCTATCGCCTGCCGGACGGTTTCCACTACGACATCATGCATCTCGAAAAGCGCAAATTCTCGATCACTGATATCGGAGGAGCGCTTCACGCCACGGCAGCAAACGGACATATCAATATGGACCCGCACGGTTACGTCAGGGGCTGACTGTGGCGAGGCCGGACTTTCGTCAAAGGCGATTGCATAACCGTGTTCTTCCCCTGGAGCGCCATATGCTGTTGGAGGAGTTCCTGGACCCAGGGTCCGTGATCCGGAAGTAATCCACATGAGCGAGAAGCCGGCAAACCGTCGAAAGGGTTCATGTGATCAAGCTGACCCTTGCCCGCGCCGGGCCTCTGCTATAATCAAACAACTGCTCAGTTTGTCGCAGTTTCCCGCTACGTAGCGTTTCGCCTAGTTAGCCCAGCTCGCCCTGTTAGCCCAGCTTCAGAGTTCCAAACACGCATAGGTGGCCACTTACGCCGCCCCTTGGGAAATTATGCTGCAAGTGTCACCCAGCGAGAATCGCACGCCAACTCGAACTTGCGCCACGCATTGCCCCTATTGCTCGCTCCAATGCGGCATGCATCTCCAAGTCACCGGCGAAGATACTTGGGCCGTAACAGAGCGTAATTTTCCGACCAATAACGGCGGATTGTGCCAAAAAGGCTGGACGGCCGCCGAACTTCTGACGCGACCCGACCGGTTGCGAACTCCCCTGGTTCGCGACCACCGGACCGAAGCTTTACGGCCTGCCAGTTGGGACCAGGCGCTGGATCGCATCACTAGCGCGATTGAAAAAGCACAGCGGCAGCACGGCCGAGATGCGGTTGGCGTTTTCGGAGGTGGCAGTCTCACCAACGAGAAGGCGTATTTGCTTGGCAAGTTCGCTCGGGTGGCGCTGCGGACTTCGCAGATCGATTACAACGGCCGTTTCTGCATGTCGTCGGCCGCCGCGGCGTCGGCAAAGGCCTTTGGCATCGACCGGGGACTTCCGTTTCCATTGGCGGATCTCCCGCACGCGGACGTGATTCTTCTAGTGGGAAGCAATGTGGCCGAGACCATGCCTCCCGTGATGCAGTATTTTCAAGCGCAAAAGAGGCGGGGCGGCTCTCTCATCGTGGTTGACCCTCGGGCTACCCCAACCGCCGCCTCATCCACCCTGCACCTGCAAATCACCCCGGGCACCGATGCCGCGCTTGCCAACGGACTGCTGAATATTGCGATGAAAGCGGGCTACTTGGATGAAGCGTTCATCGCCGGCCGCACCTCCGGCTTCGACGCGGTTCGCAAGGTTGTGTCCTCGTATTGGCCGGATCGCGTAGAGCGCATCACGGGCATTTCCGAACAGCAGTTGCGGCACGCCGCACGCCTGCTGGGTGGCGCGAAGACCGCTATGATTTTGACGGCGCGCGGTCCCGAGCAACAGAGCCACGGCGTGGACAATGTCCTGGCCTTCATCAACCTCGCGCTCGCGCTGGGAAAAGCGGGTAAGCCGTACTGCGGTTATGGCTGTTTGACGGGGCAGGGCAATGGCCAGGGCGGGCGCGAACACGGCCAGAAAGCCGATCAGTTGCCCGGCTACCGGCGTTTAGACAATCCGGAGGATCGCGCGTTCATCGCGCAGGTGTGGGGCATAGACGAGGCGGATCTGCCCGTGCCCGGCCGGTCCGCTTACGAAATGTTGGATTCCATGGGGTCGGACGGCGGAGTGCGAGCGTTGCTGGTGTTCGGATCCAATCTCGCTGTTTCCGCGCCTCGCGCCGCGCACATGGAGCAGCGCCTGGGAGAGCTGGATTTCCTGATGGTTTCCGATTTCTTCCTATCGGAAACGGCCGAACGCGCCGATGTGGTGCTTCCTGCCGCGCAGTGGGCCGAAGAGGAGGGCACAATGACGAACCTGGAAGGGCGTGTCATCCTGCGCCAGCGTGCTTCCGATCCGCCCTGGGGAGTGCGGACCGATCTGGAGGCCCTGGCGGCGCTCGCCAGCCGGCTGGGTTACGAGCGATTCTTCCCCTCCGAACCAGCCAGTGTCTTCGAGGAATTACGGCGCGCGTCGGCCGGAGGCAAGGCCGACTATGCCGGTATCACTTACCAACGCATTCTTCGCGAAGACGGCGTCTTTTGGCCTTGCCCCAGTGAGGACCATCCTGGGACGCCCCGGCTTTTCGCGGAGCGCTTTGCCACGCCCGATGGCCGCGCTCGTTTTCATCCCGTGGAATTCCGGCCGCCGGCAGAAGAGCCGGACCCCGAGTATCCGTTGTATCTGACCACCGGTCGCATCATGGCGCAGTATCAGTCCGGGACGCAGACCCGGCGCGTGCCGGCGCTATTGCAAGGGTCGCCAACCGCCTTTGTACAGATCCATCCTTCGATGGCGCGCACCTATGGCATCGCTGAGGGCGAGGAAGTCCGGCTCACCTCGCGGCGCGGCAGCGCGCTGCTGACGGCGCAACTGACGCCCTCCATTCGAATGGATACGGTGTTTGTTCCGTTTCACTACGCGGGCGTGGGACGCGCCAACCTGCTTACCAATCCGGCGCTTGATCCAATTTCCCGCATGCCCGAGTTCAAAGTCTGCGCTGTTCGTTTGGAAAAGGGGATTCATTGCTAGAGAAACCCGTGTTCCTTCAGGGCCTGTTTGCCTATCACGGCCGCGGTCTCGATCGTCCGGTCTCGCTGGACCCGCCGGCCGAGTATGTCGTGCCCGTCGACCGCCGTTCGCAGACCATCTATTTTCGCGCCGGGAACCCTTCCGGGGAACTCATTTATCTGCTGCTCGCGAGTCGTGGAAAGCCCATGCGCTACTTTCCGGTCGGCGCAAAGGCCGCCATCCACGTGCCGCTTGCAGTATTGGAGGATATTCCGCCGGGAAGTCCAGTGGAAGTGCTTGTAGCGGGACCCGCGGAGTTGAAGTCCTCCGTGGTTATTGATATCGGATTCATGGAGATTACGTAATGGAACAGAAACGAAAGCTCGTAGTGATCGGCAATGGAATGGCGGGAGCGCGAACCGTAGAGGAAATTCTCGCGCGCGGAGGCGGGGGCCAGTTTGATATCACCATGTTTGGCGACGAACCCACGGGCAATTACAACCGCATCCTGCTGTCGAACGTGCTGAACGGCTCCTACCAGGAAGAGGAGATTTTTCTGAATCCGCTGTCCTGGTACCAGGAAAACGGAATCCATTTGCACGCCGGGTTGCGCGCCGCCGGTTTGCTGCGCCGCGCCAAGCTGGTTTACGGCGAAGACGGAAGCGCCGAACCCTACGATCAATTGATCATTGCCACCGGTAGCCGCCCATTCATCCCGCACATCGAAGGCATCAGCATGCCCGACGGCAGTTTCAAGCCAGGCGTATTTGTATTCCGGACCCTGGATGATTGCCGCGAGATCGCGCGCTATGCCCAAGGGAAGAAAATCGCCGCCGTGATCGGCGGGGGATTGTTAGGCCTGGAAGCGGCCCGTGGGCTTCAAAACTTCGGCGTGGAGGTGAACGTCGTTCACTTGGCCAGCCATCTCATGCAAGTGCAGTTGGACGCGGGCGCCGGTGCGATTCTCAAGGAAGGCATGGAGCGATTGGGCGTCAAAGTCCTGCTCCAAAAGAACACCACCGCGATTCTTGGCCACGACCAGGTGCGCGGACTCCGCTTCGCGGACGACAGCACGCTGGACTGCGACATGGTGGTGATCTCCGCCGGAATCAAGGCCAACTGGGAGATCGCAGCCGGATCGGGGCTCACGGTGGAGCGCGGCATCGTGGTCGACGATCAGATGCGCTCGGTGGATGATCGCAATATCTACGCCGTCGGCGAGTGCGCCCAACATCGAGGCCAGATGTACGGGCTGGTGGCGCCCCTCTGGGAGCAGGCCAAAGTGCTGGCCGACCACATCACGGGCAAGAATCCGCGAGCGGCTTATCACGGCTCGAAAGTCGCCACCAAGCTCAAAGTCATGGGCGTGGAAGTGGCGTCCATGGGAATCGTGGACCCGCAGCTTCCCGAAGACGAAGTAGTGCAGTTCTCAGAACCCAAGCGCGGGACCTACAAGAAGCTGATCATCCGCGACGGACGCCTGGTGGGCGGCATTTTGCTGGGCGACATCAGCAAGGCCGCTTATTTGATGCAAGCCTTCGACCGCAACACGCCGCTGCCCGAGGAACGGCTTCGCCTGCTGTTCGATATCGGCGATCCGCCCAAACAAGTCACCTTCGAAGAGATGAATGCGAGCACGCAAATCTGCAACTGCAACGGCGTGAGCAAGGGTGCTCTGGTGGCCTGCGTTCAGGCTGGTAAGCGCAGCGCCAAAGCGGTGATGGACGCAACGCGCGCCGGCATGGGCTGCGGATCCTGCAAAGCGATGGTCGCCGAGATCGTGGAATGGGCCTGCGGCGGGCAAACCGAAGAAGATCCATCGGTGCACTACTACGTCCCGGGCGTGCCGCTGACCAAGCCCGAGCTGATCCGGGCCATTCGGGAACGGAACTTGCGATCGGTCTCCGCCGTCTTTGCATCGCTCGCCGCCGGAAAAGAAGACGCTGCCAGCAAGCCGGGCCTGGCCTCGCTGCTCAAGACTCTTTGGAAGAGCGAATACGACGATCAGAAGGACGCGCGCTTCATCAATGAACGCGTTCACGCCAACATCCAAAAGGATGGAACATTCTCTGTAGTTCCTCAGATTCCCGGCGGTGTTACCTCGCCTGCCCAATTGCGGCGGATCGCCGACGTGGCGGAGAAGTATCACGTCCCGCTGGTGAAGCTGACGGGCGGCCAGCGCATCGATTTGCTGGGCATTCGCAAAGACGACTTGCCCAAGATCTGGCAGGACCTCGACATGCCCTCGGGCTACGCGTATGGCAAAAGCTACCGCACCTGCAAGAGCTGTGCGGGCACCGACTTTTGCCGCTTTGGAATCGGCGACAGCATGGCGTTGGCCACCAAAATCGAGCTTGAATTCCAAGGGTTCGACAGTCCGCACAAGATGAAGCTTGCAACCGCCGGTTGCCCGCGCAACTGTTCGGAGGCCATGGTGAAGGACGTCGGCGCAGTGGCCGTGGAAGGCGGCAAGTGGGAGATCTATGTGGGTGGCGCGGCCGGCTCCTCGGTGCGTAAGGGCGACATTCTCTGCGTCGTCGACACTCATGAAGACGTTCTGAAATACATGGGCCGCTTCATTCAGTACTATCGCGAGAATGCAAAATACCTGGAACGGACGCATGGCTTTGTGTCACGCCTGGGGATCGACAAAATCCGTGCCGTGGTGGTGGAGGACAGCGAGGGAATCGTGGCCCGGCTGGAGCAGGAGATCGCTCAATCCAAAGCGGCCCACAAAGATCCTTGGAAGGAAGCCTACCTGACCGCCCATCAGAATGAATTCGCGTCGGTGCTGCCGGTGTTGTCATGACCGGGGGCATGACAGGGAACATGACCGAATTGATCATTGGTCCGCTCGACGCCATTCCCCTCGGAGAAGGGCGCACCTATTCCGTTCGCGGAGAGGATATCGCTGTGTTTCGCGCACGCAGCGGCCAGCTGTTTGCCGTGCAGGCGGCGTGTCCCCATCGGGGCGGACCGTTAGCCGACGGATTGCTGGGAGGAACCACGTTGATCTGCCCGCTACATGCCTGGAAATTTGATATCGCTACTGGCCAGGCGTTGTTTGGCGAGTGCGGGATTAAGACTTTTCCGGTGCGTCTGGACGATGCGGGCCAAATCGTTCTGGGGTTGGACACGCATGACGATTCGCAATAAGGCCACCAGCATCCGGCTCCTCGATTTCAGCAGCACGCCCATGCGCGCCTTCCACATGGCGTGGCTGGCGTTCTTTCTCTGCTTCTTCGGATGGTTCGGTATTGCTCCGCTCATGCCCATCATCCGCGATGAACTGCACCTGACCAAGCAGCAGGTTGGCAATTCCGCGATTGCCGCGGTTGCGGCGACCATCCTGGTGCGCTTGTTAGTAGGCTGGCTCTGCGACCGGATCGGCCCGCGGCGGGCCTACACCTGGCTGTTGGTCTTGGGATCGCTGCCCGTTATGGGTGTGGGGTTCTCGCACGATTACACATCGTTCCTGATGTTCCGGTTAGCCATCGGCGGCATCGGCGCGTCGTTCGTGATCACGCAATATCACACGTCCGTGATGTTCGCGCCGAATATTGTCGGAACGGCGAATGCCACCGCGGCGGGCTGGGGCAATTTGGGCGGCGGCGTCACACAGATCGTGATGCCGTTGCTGTTTAGCGCGTTTCTCAGCCTGGGTGCGGGGAGCTGGTGGAGTTGGAGGCTGGCGATGTTGGTGGCGGGTGTGGCGTTGCTGCTCACCGGTATCGCGTACTACTTCCTGACCGAAGACACGCCCGACGGCAATCTTCGCATCGAGCGCGCCGGCCGGGCGACGGGCGCTTTTGCTGAAGCCTGTCGCGATCCCCGGGTGTGGGCGCTGGCTCTGCTCTACGCCGCTTCCTTTGGCATCGAACTGACTATCGACAACTTCGCGGCTTTGTACTACACGGATTCCTTCCACCTCTCGCTCAAAATCGCGGGCGTTGTCGCGGGCAGTTTCGGAATGATGAACCTGTTTGCGCGCGCTCTCGGCGGCATGGTGAGTGACCGCTGCAACCGGCGCTGGGGCCTGCGCGGCCGTGCTCTCCTGCTGGCCTGTACCATCGGTGCCGAAGGATTGGCGATGATGCTGTTCTCCCAGATGCGCTGGCTGCCGGCTGCCATCGCCGGGATGATGCTGACAGGCCTGTTCGTGAAGATGTCGAATGGGGCGAATTACTCCGTAGTGCCGTTCATCAACAAGCGCGCGCTGGGCGCAGTGGCGGGCATCGTCGGAGCTGGAGGAAACGCGGGAGCCGTTTTGGCGGGATTTCTTTTCAAGTCTCCCAGCCTCACCTATCCGCAGGCGTTCCTGATTTTGGGCGTCATTATCACTGCCTGTTCCGCGCTCCCGTTCGCTGTCCGTTTCCCGGCCCAAAACGAAACAGAAGTAGGGCGTGTCGGGGATTTGGCCGCGGCATCAGCGATGGGCGACTAACGGCTAATCCAACAAATGTCCCATCTTCTGCTTCTTCGTCCTTAAATATCCCTCCGTCGATTCATGCGGCGCGATAATGCACGGAATGCGCTCGGCCACCCGAATCCCGGCATTCTCCAGCGCGGCGATCTTGTCCGGATTGTTCGACAGCAGGCGCACGCTCTTGATCTTGAAGTACCGCAGAATTTCGGCCGGCATCCGATAGTCGCGTAGGTCGGCCTCAAAACCCAGGCGCTCGTTGGCTTCCACGGTATCGGCGCCCCCGTCCTGCAACTCGTAGGCGCGCAGCTTGTTCAGCAGCCCGATGCCGCGTCCTTCCTGGTGCTCGTAAATCAGCAGCCCACGGCCCTCTTCGGCGATCAGGTTGAGCGATAGCTCCAGTTGCGACCGGCAGTCGCACCGAAGGCTATGAAACACGTCGCCCGTCAGGCACTGGGAGTGAATGCGGACCAGCGGCGGGTCGCCCGAGGACACTTCGCCCATCCTCAATACCACGCATTCCTCCACATCCCGGCCATATGATCCCTCGAAGCCATAAATGCGGAAATGGCCGAATCGGCTGGGAAAATTAGCTTCGGCGACTTTGCTCAGCATAGGGTAGGAAATCGAGGAGTCGAATCTATTCATTATAATGACCAACAGGCGCCCCCATGGAATCCCAACATCTGCTGACCCTGCTGCTACGGGTGGCAGTGGCGGCGTCCCTGGCCAGCATCCTTTCGCGTTTCAGCGCGTTCCAGTTGATGTTGATGCGCGAGGATCGCACTTTGGTGCAACGCGTCAAGCTAGCCCTCATGTTCTGGGCGATGTACGGCGCCAGCGTCCTCTTTCGTGTCTTGAACCAAGTGAAATACGACGCTGTGGACTTGGGCCTGGAGGGCAGCATGCTGTCCGGAATGGTGGGCGGCTACGTCACCGGGCTGCTTTCGGGCATCCTGATCTCCCTCCCGGCCGTAGTCGTCCGGGGCGAGCTGATGACGATGCTACTGTTCGCCGGAGTCGGCGTACTCGGCGGATTATTGCGCGATCTGGCGCCCGAGAAAGAAGACGTCTGGCGCTTTTCGCCGATCGCGATCTTTAGCTTGAATCCTCGCCGGTTGCGTGAGCGGCCCTATCAGCTCCGGCTTCTGTTTCAATTAGGCTGCCTGTTCAGCATCATTTTCAGCGGGCTGTTGCGCATCGAGGTGGCCCACCTGCGCAAAGACGGCGTGTTTCTGGCGCCCATCTGGAACGAAACCCACTGGGTCACGGTTCTTGCTGCGTACGCAAGTATGCTATTCGCCGTGATGATTCCGCTCAAGATCTGGAACAGCGCGCGCAACGAAAAGAAGCTGGAAGCGCAGCAGTTGCGCTTGAATGAAGCTCGTCTGGCCGCCCTCACCAGCCAGATCAATCCACACTTTTTATTCAACACGCTCAATTCGGTGTCATCGCTCATCCGCAGCAATCCCGAGCAGGCGCGCAGCGTGGTCTATCGGCTCTCCAGCATCTTGCGCCGCCTTCTGCGCAAGACCGACAATCTCACCCCCCTGCGCGAGGAACTGGCGTTCATCGACAATTACATGACCATCGAGATGGTGCGCTTCGGCGAGAAGCTCCGGTTCATCAAGGACATTGATCCTGAGACGCTGAACCGCATGGTCCCTAGCATGCTCCTGCAACCGTTGATCGAGAACAGCATCCGGCACGGGCTGGCCACCAAAGTGGATGGGGGGATGATTCGCGTCCGCAGCTACCTGGCCGATGGCCGCCTGCATCTGGTGGTGGAGGACGATGGCGTCGGCATTCCGGAGACCCGCCTTGCGACCCTGTTTGAGCAGGGCATCGGCGTGAGTAACGTAAATGAGCGTATGAAAGTGCTGTACGGCCCCGATTATCGCATGTGGATCGACAGCAAACCGGGCGAAGGAACCCGCACCGGCATTGAGATTCCGGACGTGCAATTAGCCGCCGAAATCGGACAGGAGGTCACGGCTGCCGGTTGAGAGTGAGGTTTCCGAAACCACCCCTGGCCAAGGGCCGTCCTCTAACACAGTGCTAGCTCCTACCGGCTCCATCGGCGCTTCTGCCAGTATCGGGGCCTCTATCAGTAAGGACAAGCTTTACCGGGATCGCGTCAATCCCGAGTGGGCTCGTTTGCTGGATGTTCTCGAAATGAATGCGCGCTACACGCGCTGCGAAGGAACCGAGCTTTTTACCGAAGACGGCCGTCGGATCCTCGATTTTCTTTCGGGCTATTGCGTGCAAAACCTGGGGCACAATCATCCCTCGGTGATTGAGGCGATCAAGGACGAATTGGACCGTCGCGGTCCGGCCATGCTCCAGAGCCACGTTCCGGAACTAGCCGGCGAATTGGCCGACAAGCTGTGTTGGCGCGCGGGCGGGCAAGTCAAGAAGGCGTTTTTCTGCAGCTCGGGCAGCGAGGGCGTGGAAGCCGCCATCAAATTTTCGCGTGCGCACACCCGGCGCAACGGTCTGCTCTATGCCGAAGGCGCGTTCCACGGCTTGACATGCGGCGCTCTCTCGCTCATGGGCGATCCGTTCTGGCGCGAGCATTTTGGTCCGATGCTGGCTGACACCGAAGCAGTCCCGTTCGGGAATCTCGCGGCGCTGGAACACAAGCTGGCCAGCAAGCGATTCGCGGCCTTCATCGTTGAACCGGTGCAGGGCGAGGGCGGCGTGCGCGTTCCACCGCCGGTGTACCTGGAGACCGTCCAGGCTCTGTGCCACCGTCACGGGACGCTCTTGGTAGTGGATGAAGTGCAAACCGGTATGTACCGGACCGGGCGGTTCCTGGCATCGCATTACTACAACATTGAGCCCGACATGATCGTGCTGGCGAAAGCGCTCAGCGGCGGCCTGGTTCCGAGCGGCGCACTGCTCATGTCGGACCAGGTTTATCAGTCCGTGCACGGGTCCATTGCACGCGCCATTGTCCACACGTCCACATTCAGCGAGAATGGGCTGGCCATGCGCGCGGGTCTTGCGACCATCGAAGCCCTGGAGCGCGAACACCTCGGAGAGCGGGCCCTGGCCGCCGGAGATTTCCTGCGCACCCGCTTGCGGGAAGCTCTATCGGGGTATGAAATGGTGAAGGAAGTCCGCGGATTGGGGCTGTTGAATGGGATTGAGTTCCAACCGCCGCGGAAACTAGCATTGCGGCTTTCGTTCGAAGCCTTCGGGAAAATTCATCCCGGCATGTTCGGACAGGTGGTGGTGATGCGGCTGTTTCGCCAAGGTTTTCTCACGCAAATGTGCGGCAACAATTTTATGGTGTTGAAAGCGTCGCCTCCACTGCTGGTGAAAGAGCGGGAGGCCGATGAGTTCGTGCGTGCGATGAAGAACGTAGTCGAAATGATGCATTCCTCGGCCACCTTCTGGAGCGAGGCATTGGGTCTTGCGAAAAGAGTGATCCTGAAATGATCCTACGCGCCTTAGTCTTCACGGTTCTTGCTGCCGCCTCAGCCATGGCCGCTCCGAACCTTACCGAGCCCAGCGTGAATCCGGTCATCGATCGCGGTTATCGGCAGATGTACAATCTCGATTTCGACCAGGCGCACCGGACCTTCGGGCAATGGGAGCGGGATCACCCGGCCGATCCGCTCGGCCCGGTTTCCAACGCCGCCGCGTATCTGTTCGCGGAATTCGATCGCCTGAATATCCTCCATTCGGAATTCTTTGTCGACAGCGGAATGTTCCACCGCCGCCCCAAGGTTACGCCCGACCCTGTGGTGCGCCAGGCATTCGATCAGGAACTGGAAAAATCCGGGGCGCTGGCGGATGGAATCCTCCAACAAATGCCTGAAGACGCCGACGCGCTTTTTGCGAGAATCCTGACGCTGGGCCTGCGCGCCGATTATGAGGCGCTGATCGAAAGACGGGACTTCGATGCCTTGAAAGTGATCAAGGACAGCCGCGCTACCGCAGAAAAGCTGCTCATGATAGAACCGAATTACTACGACGCATATCTCGCCGTCGGGGTCGAAAATTATCTGTTCAGCCTCAAGCCCGCGCCCGTGCGCTGGATTTTGCAGGCTGGCGGCGCGCAGACCGATCGCGACAAAGGTGTCGATGATCTACGGCTCACCGCCGCAAAAGGATGCTATTTGTCGCCCTATGCCCGGCTGCTGCTGGCCGTAGCTGCTCTGCGCAGCAAGGACGTTCCGAAGGCGCGCGACCTGCTGGGCGCGCTGGCGCGTGAATTTCCTCACAACCGGCTCTACGCGCAGGAGTTGGCCCAACTCCACTAAGCCCATTCTGACTTCTGAATCCTGTCTTCTGGATTCTGAATTCTGCCTTCCGGATTCTATCTTGTAAAATACCCCCAGGGAGTCCCACCACCTTATGACCATCGCCGGAGTTGCCAGCGCGCTGCCTCAGCACAAATACGATCAGCGCGTGCTGCTGCAGGCGCTGCAAAAGCATTGGGGGCCGAAGGTGGATAATCCCGTATTTCTGGAGCGCCTACAGGCTCGCGTGGGCGTCGAGACGCGGCACTTGGCGCTACCGATTGAAGAGTATTATGGGCTCACGCGCTGGGGCGCGGCCAACAATCATTGGATTGAAGTGGCGCAGGATCTCGGCCAGAAGGCGCTCTGCTGCGCGCTGTCGCGCTCGGGTTTTGCCACCGAGGATCTGGGCGCTCTCTTCTTCGTCTCGGTGACGGGCATCTCCAGTCCCTCTATCGACGCGCGCCTGGTAAACCGCATGAACCTGCCGGTGAATATCAAGCGCGTGCCTATCTTCGGCCTGGGTTGCGTCGCTGGGGCCGCCGGCATTTCGCGCGCCGCCGATTACGTACTCGCCTATCCCAAGCAGGTGGCGGCGGTTCTTTCCGTCGAGCTTTGCTCGCTCACCTTGCAGCAGGAAGACATTTCCATAGCGAACATTATTTCTTCCGGATTGTTCGGCGACGGTGCGGCTGCCGTGCTGGTTTCGGGCGCGGAACGAAACGCCGATGGCCCGGAGATCCTGGCGACCAAATCCATCTTCTATCCCAATTCCGAGCACGTCATGGGCTGGGACATTTCCGAAAAAGGCTTCCGCATTGTGCTGTCGCGCGAAGTGCCGGAAGTGGTGCAAAACCATCTGGCTTCGGATGTGGACGCGTTTCTCGAGGAACAAGACCTAACCCGATCGGATATCGGTTCCTGGGTGCTCCACACCGGCGGTCCGCGCGTTTTGGAGGCTACCGCGGCGGCGCTCGATCTGCCGGAAGGCGCACTCGCCGCGTCCTGGGACTGTTTGCGGCGGACCGGAAATCTTTCGTCGGCATCGGTTTTATTTGTGCTGGAAGAGGTCATGACCAAGCGGCGGCCGGCGCCGGGGACCTACAGCATCCTGGCCGCGATGGGCCCAGGCTTCTGTTCCGAGCTTGTACTATTAAGGTGGTAACCTGATCGCCATTCCTTCCAATACGGATGTCTTCGTCGCCGGCGGCGGGCCGGCGGGATTGGCGGCTGCGATTGCAGCGCGGCTCAAAGGTTTCAGCGTTGTTGTCGCCGACGCCGCGCAACCGCCCATCGACAAGGCTTGCGGCGAAGGCCTGATGCCAGATTCACTCAATGCGCTCCGCGGGCTGGGCGTCACGCTCGATCCCGAGCAATCGTTCGCGTTTCGCGGCATCCGTTTTATCGGCGAGGGCGGAACGGTGGCATCTGACTTTCCGCGCGATTGCGGGATTGCCGTCCGGCGCGTCCGGCTGCATCAAGCGCTGATCGACCGCGCTCAGGAAGTAGGCGTAAAGCTCCTCTGGCGCTCACACGTGACGGGCATTAGCGACTTGCGCGCCCGCTGGATCATCGGGGCCGACGGACAGAATTCGCGCGTTCGTCGCTGGGCCGGACTGGATGCAGTACGACGTGAATCGTTCCGCTATGGATTCCGGCGGCACTATCGCGTTGGCCCCTGGACCGATTTCATGGAGATTTACTGGGGCCCCGGCTGCCAACTGTACGTAACTCCGGTGGGCTGCGGCGAAGCGTGCGTTGCGCTGATTACGTGCGATCCGCGCCTGCGTGTCGATGCTGCCATGCCTCACTTTCCCGAGCTCGCGAAGAGGCTGGAAGGCGCGGCCACCGTCGGTGAAGAGCGTGGTGCGGTTACGGCCACGCGCCGCCTGAAGCGGATCTATAGCGGCCGTACCGTGCTGATCGGCGACGCTTCCGGTTCCGTGGACGCCATTACCGGCGAAGGCATCAGCTTGGCTCTTCGACAGGCGCTGGCGCTGGCTGACGCCCTGGTCGCGGATAACCTGGAGCTATATGCAGCAGCGCATCGACGAATGGCGCGCCGTCCGGCGTTTATGGCCCATCTGATGCTGATGCTCGACAGGTTTCCGCTCCTGCGGCCGCCGGTGCTGCGCACTTTTCGAGCGAAGCCCGTCCTATTCGAAAGATTGTTAGCCGTCCATGTCGGCGCATGAGCCGTTCATGCGGGAAGCCTTAGGGCTGGCGCGCCAAGCCGAAGCGATCGGCGAGGTCCCGGTAGGCGCAGTGGTAGTTGTCGATGGCGAGATCATCGGGCGCGGTTTCAATTCGCCCATTGCGAAATCCGATCCAACCGCCCACGCCGAGATGCTCGCTCTTCGCGAAGCAGGCGCTAGTTCGCACAACTACCGGTTGGAAGCCGCCACGCTCTACGCTACGCTGGAACCTTGCGTGATGTGCGCCGGAGCCCTGGTGGCCGCGCGAGTGCGCCGGCTGGTGTTTGGCGCGCGCGATCTGCGATTCGGCGGAGTGCGCAGCAAGTTCCACTTGGCTGATTCCGAGCTGTTGAATCATCGCGTGGAGATTGTGGAAGGCGTGCTCGCGGCCGAGTGCGTGGAGTTGGTGAAGAACTTCTTCGATAAGCGGAGGTAGCTGGCATGGAGATTTCCGGCAAAGTAGCCGTGGTGACGGGCGGAGCGTCGGGATTGGGCGCTGCCACGGCCAAAATGATCGTCGAGGAAGGTGGCCACGTCGTCATCGTCGATCTGAACGATCAGGCCGGCCACGCGCTCGCCAAGGACCTGGGCCATCACGCGCGCTTTGTTCGCGCCGACGTGAGCGATCCCGCCGAAGCCCAAGCCGCTGTCGAATCCGCGATGGATACCTTCGGCGCGCTCCATATCTCCGTCCAGTGCGCTGGCATCGCCGACGCGCAGAGAGTGATCGGCAAAACCGGTCCAGCGGATCTCGCGCGGTTCTCGAAAACCATCCACGTGAACTTGATCGGCACATTTAACGTCGCGCGGCTAGCGGCGTGGTTGATGGCGACCAATGCGCCCAATGACGAAGGCGAGCGCGGCGTGATCATCAACACAGCGTCGGTGGCGGCCTTCGACGGCCAAATCGGACAGGCGGCCTATTCAGCTTCAAAGGGCGGCATCGCGGCCATGACACTGCCGCTCGCGCGCGATCTTTCGGGCGTCGGAATTCGGGTGATGGCCATCGCACCCGGGATCTTTGATACGCCCATGCTGGCGGGCATGCCGGACGACGTGCGCGCCTCACTCGGCGCAATGGTTCCGTTCCCCAAGCGCCTGGGACGGCCATCGGAGTACGCGCAGCTCGCCCGCGACATCATCGGGAATCCGATGCTGAACGGCGAAGTGATCCGGTTGGACGGCGCCATTCGCATGGCCCCGAAATAGCCGCGGCGCGCCGCCTACTTAATCCACACCGTCTTGATATTGCAAAATTCGCGGATCCCATTGGCGCTCAACTCCCGCCCGTACCCCGAGTTCTTCACGCCGCCAAAAGGCAATCGTGGGTCGGAAGCAACCATGCCATTGATAAACACGGCACCCGCCTCAATCTCACCGATGAATCGCGCCCGCTCCGCCTCGTCGTTGGTCCACACGCTCGACGCCAGGCCGAAATCGGAATCGTTGGCGATCTCGATTGCTTCGTCGATACCCTTGGCGCGGAATAGCATCGCCACCGGTCCAAAAATCTCTTCGTAATAAACCGGGTTGCTCTTCGGAATGTTCGTAAGCACGGTCGGCTCGTAGAAGTTGCCCGGTCCTGGCACTCGCTTGCCTCCGGTCAGCAATTTCGCGCCACTCGCCACCGCACGCTGCACCTGTTCTTCCAACTCGCTCGCGCCCGCCGCCGTCGCGATCGGTCCCACTTCCGTCGCCAGATCCATCGGATCGCCGACCTTCAACTTCTTCATGCCTTCCGTAAACTTCTTTTCAAATTCGGCGTAAATCGATTCATGCACGATAAACCGCTTCGCCGCGATGCACGATTGCCCGTTATTGATACACCGCGCCCGCACCGCTGTCTGGACTGCTTCGTCGAGATTGGCGCTGGGCATCACGATGAACGGATCGCTTCCGCCCAGTTCCAGCACCGTCTTCTTGATTTGCTTTCCGCACTGGCTGGCCACTTCCCGTCCCGCCGGCTCGCTGCCAGTCAGCGTTGCCGCCACCACGCGCTTGTCGTCCAGCACCCGCGCCACCTGCGACGATCCGATCAGCAGGGTCAGAAACTCGCCGTTTGAAAACCCGGCGCGGCACAGGATCTCTTCAATCGCCAGCGCCGACTGCGGCACGTTCGATGCGTGTTTGAGCAATCCCGTATTTCCCGCCATCAGCGCCGGTGCGGCAAACCGAAACACCTGCCAGAATGGAAAATTCCACGGCATCACCGCCAGCACCACCCCCAGCGGCTGATACGCGATGAAGCTTTTCCCCGCGTTGGTAGCCACTTCTTCATTTGCCATAAACTTTTCGGCGTTGTCGGCGTAATAGCGGCAGGCCAGGGCGCACTTCAGCGCCTCATCGCCCGCCGACTTCAGCGTCTTGCCCATTTCCGTGGTCATGATGCGAGCCCAGCGGTCTTTCTCCGATTCAAGAATGTCCGCCGCTTTGCGCATCTTGGCGGCCCGATCGCCGAACGAGGTGCGGCGAAGCGCGTGAAATGCGTCGAACGCAGTCTGGATCTTGGCGTCCACCTCGGCGCTCGAAAGCGCTTCAAAGGTGCGTACAGTTTCGCCGTTGGCGGGGTTGATCGTCGCAATTGCCATACCATTGGTTTTGACACCATTGGAGGAAAAAATCAACACTGGGGTCATGAAGAGTTTCGGATTAGTACTGCTGGTAACCGCCATCGCGTGTGCTCAGACCGACATTTCGGGTGAGCGAATGCGCGCTCACGTGAAGTTTCTGGCGAGCGATTTGCTGGAAGGACGCGGCGTGGGAACTCGCGGCGGAGAGCTGGCTACCGACTATATCGCGGCGCAATTCGCCCTGGTTGGCGCGAAGCCCGCCGGCGACAATGGCACTTATTTCCAGCGCGTGCCGATGGTGGGCGCTACAACCTCGCCGAGCGCAAGCCTCAGCGAAGTCGGGCCCAACCAAACCGTCTTCTTCCGATGGCTGGACGATTTCGTAGGCGTCAGCGAGCAGCAACAACCCAACGATCAGTTCGATGCCGAGGCAGTCTTCGTCGGTCACGGCATTGTCGCGCCCGAGTTCCACTGGGACGATTTCAAGGGCGTCGACGTCAAAGGCAAGGTGCTGGTGCTGTTCACCAATGAGCCGCCCTCGAACGATCCAAAGTTCTTCGGCGGCCGCGCCCTCACCTACTACGGACGCTGGACCTATAAGTATGAAGAGGCTGCGCGTATGGGTGCGAAGGCCGTTCTCATCATCCACACCACGCCCACCGCGGGCTACAGCTACGACGTAGTGCGCAGCTCTTGGGGCAAGGAAGATCCGCAGTTGAAGCTGCCCGCTGGACAGCCGGCGCTGGCGTTCGCCGGTTGGGTAACTCAAGACGCGGGCGCGAAACTGGTGGCCTTGTCCGGCAAGACGGTTGACGAGCTGCTTACCGCCGCGAACTCGCGCGACTTCAAGCCCATCCCGCTTGGCATCCATATTCGAGGGAACATTCCCACCGAGCTCCGGCAGATTCAATCCAGCAACGTGATCGCGAAGGTGGAAGGCAGCGATCCGCAACTCAAGTCGGAAGCGGTGATCTTCACCGCGCACTGGGATCATCTAGGGATTGGTCCGGCCGTGAATGGCGATTCAATTTACAACGGCGCGGTGGACAACGCCACGGGCTGCGCCATCGTCATCGAGATGGCGCGCGCCTGGGCTGCGCTGGAACATAAGCCCAAGCGGTCGGCATTATTCATGGCCGTGACTGCGGAAGAAGCCGGCCTGCGCGGCACCGAGTATTACGCCGAGCATCCCATGATTCCGCTCGCGAAAACGGCGCTCGATCTGAATTTCGATGCGTTCTATCCGTTCGGCCGCACGAAAGATGTTTCCGTCACGGGCGCGGAGCGAACCACCGTGTGGCCGATTGTGGAACAATCCGCGCGCCGCATGGAACTCGCGATCAAGCCCGACGCCCAGCCCGAGCAGGGACACTTCTATCGCTCCGATCATTTCTCACTCGCCCATGCCGGCGTGCCCGCCTTTTCCATCGATCTGGGCACCGAATATTACGGCAAGCCCGCCGGCTACGGCGACAAGATTTTCGAAGAGTACAATGACAAGCACTATCATCAGCCGTCCGACGAATATCATGACGATTGGGATTTCTCGGGGATGGAAGAAGCGGCGAAGTTTGGCTTCCTGATCGGGATGACGGTGGCCAATGAGACTCAGCTCCCGACCTGGCACGCTGGCGACGAGTTTCTACCCGCACGCTTGGGGGAAAAACAATGAGCCACAGATGAACGCGGATAAACTCAGATCAGTGTTCATCTGTGTTTATCAGTGGCTGAACTATTTTGCGTCTCTCCAGTTTTCGCCGATCCCCACGTCCACGATCATCGGCACATCCAGCTTGTGAACATTCTCCATCTCCCGCTTCACCATCTTCGAAACCTGCTCGGCTTCCCCTGGCGGCGATTCGAACAGCAATTCGTCATGCACCTGTAGCAGCATCTTGGTTTCCAGCTTTTCACGCCGCAAAATATCGTCGATCCGAATCATCGCCAGCTTAATCAAATCCGCCGCGGTTCCTTGCAACGGCGTATTCACCGCGGTCCGCTCCGCAAAGGATCGCGCGTTTGGATTCCGGCTATGCATGTCGGGAATCGGGCGCTTCCGTCCGAACAGAGTCGGCGCGAAACCGCTCTCGCGCACCTCCGCGATCGTCTTTTGGATGAATTTCTTCACTCCCGTGTGCAGCTCGAAATAAGTCTGGATGTACAGCTCCGCTTCCTTGCGATCGATTCCAAGCGAAGTCGCCAAACCAAACGGCGTCTGCCCGTACACGATCCCGAAATTCACCGCCTTCGCGTTGCGCCGCATCTCCGACGTCACCATCAGCGGAGGCACGCGGAAAACTTCGGCGGCCGTGCGCGTGTGAATATCCTCGCCTCGCCGGAACGCGTCCACCAAAACTGGATCGTGCGACATGTGCGCCAGCAGCCGTAGCTCGATCTGCGAATAATCCGCCACCACCAGCTTCCAGCCCTCGCGCGGGACGAACGCGGCGCGGATCTCGCGGCCGAGCGCGGTGCGAATCGGGATGTTCTGCAGATTCGGATTCGATGACGACAGCCGCCCCGTGGCCGCCCCCGTCTGATTGAACGTGGTGTGCAGCCGTCCCGTCTTTGGATCGATCAACTCGGGCAGCGCATCGATGTAGGTGCCCTTCAGCTTCGAAAGCTGGCGATAGTCCAGGACCTTGCGCGCGATTTCATGCTCGGCCGCCAAGCCCTCCAGCACGTCGGCAGCGGTCGAGATGGTCTTCCCTTTGCCGTACTTCACCGGCGCGGGCAGGTTCAGGTCTTCAAACAGGATTTTGCCGAGCTGAGCGGGCGAATTAATATTGAAGGGCTTTCCAGCAAGATCGTAGATCTCCCCCGATAACCGCTGGATGTCGATGTCGAGCGCGCCGGAAAGAACCCGAAGCTGCTTCGGATCCACGCGGATGCCGATCTGCTCCATGCGCGCCAGCACTCCGGCCAGAGGCAAATCGATGCTTTCATAAAGCTCGCGAAAGCCCTGCTCATCGATCTCAGGCGCCAGACGCTCAGCGAGCGTCACAGCTAAGTCGGCGTGCTGCTCGGCCGCCGCACCCAGCTTGCGATCCAGATACCGCTCCGCCAGCACCGACGGCGAGCACGCCGACGGGTCTGCGCACAGCAGGAACGCGTAAAGCATCACGTCATGCCGGAAGCCTCGCGCCTCCACGCCGTGCTTCGCAAGCTCCAGCGTCACCGCCTTCACATCGTGCGCAATCTTCGTCCTGCGCTCATCTTCCAGAACCGGTTTCACGGCCTCAATAAAATCGATGGACAGCGCGCGCGCCACCCCCGGCTCCGATGACACGCCGATCATCGTCAGCGGCAGATCGCCATCCACCGTCGATTCAATCGCAAACGCAATCGGTGTCGCCGCATCCAGCTTCGCCAGGCTCGCGCCATACGCCACAGCTTCCTCGCGCGTCGCAATTGTCGAGTAATCGCGCGTGTGAGAGTCCTCGCTGGGACCAACCTCTTTCAGCAGGCTGTAGAACTCCAGCTCTTTATAGACCTTCTTCAGCTCGGCGATGTCGGGCTCTTGCGTCGCCAGGTTCGCCATTTCGAATTCCACCGGCACCGTGGTATCGATGGTCGCCAGGCGCTTGCTCAGCAGAATCTGCTCGCGATTGTTCTGCAAACTTTCGCGATACATCTTCCGTTCCACCTCGGCGGCGTGCTCCAGCGCGCCCTCCACAGATCCGAAGCGTTGGATCAAATCGCGCGCGCCTTTGTCACCGATCCCAGGCGCACCAGGAATATTGTCGATCGAGTCGCCCTTCAGCGCCAGCAAGTCGGCCACCTGGCTCGGCTTCACGCCCATGAACTCCTCAGTCGCCGCCGGATCGTACCAGACGTCTTCCTTCACCGGGTTATACATGTGCACCCGCTCGTCGACGAGCTGCAGCATGTCCTTGTCGCTCGACACGATCACCACGTCGAACTCTTCGCTGGCTCGCCGCGCTATTGCGCCAATCACGTCGTCGGCTTCGAAGCCCGGATATTGCAGGATGGGAATTCGCATCGCTTCCAGCAATCGCCGGATATAGGGAATCTGCTCGCCCAAATCGGGCGGCATTTCAGTTCGATTGGCTTTGTACTCCGCGAAAGCTTCTTCGCGGAACGTCTTTCCCGATTCAAAAATCGCCGCGAGGTACTCCGGCTGATGCGCCGTCCGCAACTTCCGCACCATATTGTGAAAGATAAGAACGGCTTCGGTCGAGATCCCGGTCGTGGTCCGCATGGGCGGCGCGCCGCTCCGCGCCCTCGCATGATAAGCCCGGAAGATAAACCCGTAGCTGTCGATCAGAAAGAGCCGGGGACGGTGCCGGGCGCCTTTCTTGGCTTCCCTGGCTTCGGCTGCTGTAGGCATCCAGAGATCAGGATAGCCAATTCCCAATTAGCAACGTCTAACGAATTTCAATTCCGGTGACGATCCTTTCGGCCTGACTTCGCGTGAAATTATCAGTGATCCGGGCTGACGTGCCGATTGGCGTCCGTAGCGTAGGAGCCATAACAACCTGGCCATCAAAGAGGATGGCTATCGGCTTTCCAATGTGATTGTCGGTAGCTGCACGCATCTTCTCCGCCCCAGTTGCATTGAACTCGATGCCAACTGCATATTCCGACGGGCCGGAGCCTTGAACCACTCGAGTCACTGCGATGTCGCTGTTGGTAACGATGATCTCTTCGTGAAGGTAGACCGATCGGTTCGAACCTGATACCTTCGCCTCTCGCAGGCCAGGAGCCGGTTTGTCTTCGGCCAGCCTCACTTCAAAGCGGACGGCCGCTTGCAGGTCGCCAACGAACAGCGACCACACGCGTGAGCCTAAGAACGAGGCGGTGATCATCACTAAGGCGACCACAGCGAAGACCGCCATCCGCCGCGACCGCGATGCCATCCTGCCGGGCGCACCGGCGCTGCAAGCCGCCGCAGTTACCGCGTGACGGAACAAATCAGGCTGACCCGGGGGCGGCGAGGGTTCGTTCCGAAGCGGGTCTGCGTCTCGCAAGAGTTCACTAATATTTTTCATTGCTGTCTCCCATGTAAGCCTTAAGCACGCCCGTTAAATCGCGTCTACCTCTCGAAAGGTGCCAGCGAACCGTCACTGCGCTGATGCCTAAGAGGGCCGCAATCGCCGGAATGCCCAACCCTTCTAGCTCATACATCACGACGATAGCCCGGCGGCGTGGCGGCAGAGCGTCCAGGGCTTGCCATATGGCGTTCCTGGTAATGAACTCCGCTTCAGGGTCTCCACCGCTCCTCGCGAGGCGGCCGCCTCCTGGTGCTGTTTTATCGTGGCGATTGCGGGTAGATGTCCTGCGCCATTCGTCACGGCGGATATTGATGAGCACTCGCACCAGCCAGGCTTCCTCATTTGTGACGCCAAAAGGTATGGACTTTGGGCATCGGGCCGCTTTCAGAAACGTGTCTTGCACCAGGTCGCGCGCATCGTCTGTGCTCGGTGCAAGTCGCCTGGCCAAGCGGTAGAGACGGGCGTAATGAACATCGAACAAGGATGTCAGGCGGTCCACCGCGCTGCCAGCAACTACGTCTGGAAGAGCACCGGCCATGTCCTGTCCGTTCATACCCTGTTAAACGATCCGGCGCGCGATTATGTTGGCTCAGCGGGTTTCAACTATCCGCTGGATCGCTATCTTTTGACCTGATTCCGATACACTACCTGTGTCTTTAATGCCACACACCAAACTTTACAAAGCTTTTTGAATCAAACAGGTAGCGTGAAGTGTTAGTCCCTTGTAAAATGGGACATCCAGTTGGATTAGCAGCGTGCGAATCGAGAGAACCGAATTACCCACAGGAAGCCGCATTGCGGTTTGAGACCACCGTCCAACGGCCGGTAGAGGCCAAAGGCATCGGACTTCACACCGGCGTTTCCGTCTCTATTCGGATTCTTCCGGCGCCTCCATCCACCGGAATCGTCTTTCTCCGCACGGATCTCGACAATTTTTCCGTTCCCGCCCTTTGGCGCTACGTGGCGCGCGTCAGCTATGCCACCAGCCTGATGCGGCAGGGCGTGATGATCTCCACCACCGAGCACCTGCTCAGCGTGTTCTACAGCATGGGGGTAGACAACGCTTACGTGGAAATCGACAACCTGGAAGTCCCCATCTTGGACGGCAGCGGGTCGCCGTATGTGGAACTGCTTACTGCCGCGGGATTGAAATCGTATCGCCGGCGCAAGCGCTTCCTGCGCATTCGCCGTCCAGTGACCGTAGAGGCTGGATCGAAGCGCATCACTATTCTGCCGTCGGACCGGTTCCTCCTCACCTGCGACGTGTTTTACGATCACCCTCTGATCGGCAAGCAATCCCTCGACATGGAAGTTACGCCCCAGCGATATGCGCAAGAGATCGCCCCGGCGCGGACCTTTGGCTTCTCCTACGAGCTGGATCAAATGCGCGACATGGGCTTGATTCGTGGCGCGGCGCTCGAGAATGCCATCTGTTTCGACCGCCAAGGCGTACAGAACCCGCAAGGCTTGCGATTTCCCGACGAATGTTGCCGGCACAAAGCGCTGGACTTGATCGGCGACCTGGCGTTGATCGGTAAGCCATTGCTTGGGCACGTGATCGCCGAGCGCGCCGGACACGCCATGCATACCGCGCTGGTGGCGCGCATCATGTCCGATCCCTCACTGTACGAAATCCTGACCTTCGACCAACTGGCCACGCGCGTGGCGCATGCCCTTGTATCCTAAGTAGTCTCGACACTCGATGGCTAAGACCGGCCCACAGTCCGTGGACGAGTATATTGCCTTGCAACCCGCGCACGTGCAAGGTGTACTCGGCCGCGTGCGTAGCACCATCCGCCGGGCGATACCGCGAGCGGAAGAAGTGATCTCGTACCAGATCCCCACTTATAAACTGCACAACCGGCCCGTGCTTTATTTCGCTGGGTGGAAGCAGCATTATTCGCTCTACCCCGCCACCGAGCGCGTTATCGCGGCGTTCAAGCACGAGCTTGCACCCTACGAGGTAAAGAAGGGCACAATCCGATTCCCGCTCTCCCAGCCCGTCCCTGTGAAGTTGATTGAACGTATCGCTAAGTTTCGTGCGAAAGAGGTCGCCGAGCGCGAGAAGGCGAAGCCGGCAACTTAAAGCCTTCGTCCGCATTCGCCGACCCTGCTGGGGAGCGCCTGCGTACTTGGCATTGTGTTGGGCGTGGCGGTCAGCCGGCTGCTCTCGGGGCCCGTAAGACGCGCCCTGCACATCGATCGTGCAACATTGCTCCGGGAAACAATAAATGGAACCGACCCATATTATTTGCGTACCGATGCTCAGGAGGGCGCATGGAATCCGTTATCGGTCGCAATTACCCGCTAGCATTTGAATCTACCTTTCTCTCTGCCAGTGCTCCGATCTGGCAGGATGTCCTGGCACAGGCGATGACCGGAGAACTGGTCGCCGCCCTGAACTACACCTCCTTGTCGGAGATCTGTGACGATCCAGAAGAAGTAGCCGATGCACTGGAGCATGCGGAGATTGAACAGGGGCATGCTGCCCGGTTCGCTGCCGAGGGCCGCAAGTTCGGAGTGGATGTGGCCAACAACGTCGACGCAAAGCATTGGAAGCGCCTACGCGAGGCATTTTTGTGCTGCATCAGAGAGCGTGACTTGATTGGCTGCCTGATCGTCCAGGAGATCATGCTGGAATCGTTCGCCGTCGCAAGCTATGCGCGTGTCGGGAAGGTAGCGCCAGGCAGTCTCGGCAAGACCTTTGCCTCCATCGCAGCCGAGGAAGAAGAGCACATCGATCACGCCATGGCGATCCTCAGAGCGGAGCGAGCCTTGGACGCGCAGCGCTTCGACGACAAGGTACACCGGCTGCATCTGGATGTGATGACGACCCTCGCCCGGATGCTGGCGAAGGAATGCAGGGATGGACACTGCGAAGTGTGCCACGCAAACTGTGTGAAGCCGTCGCTGTTCGAGGTCAGCTTGAGTGCGGCCGAGCTTCGCGGTGCGTCGCTGCAACAGTACCTGAAGACGCTGGATGCGCTGGGACTGCCCGGCGAGGTGACACTTGCATGGGTGACTCAGTTGCCCGTGTAGCTAGCACAAGTTGCTCCGCCGAGTTTCTGAGCCGCGACCAGAGGAAGCGGTGTTGCGAAATCGATTTCGCCCTCATCGGGCATCAGGAGAGTTGGAGAGCGGCCGCGGACGTACTCGCCGTCCTGCGAGGACCCGAGCATACGCCTCTCCCAGACGACGAGATCAAAGACATCCTTCCCTGGATTCCGCCCAGACCTGTCTGTCACGTCCACGTGGAATCCATCGGCGGCGCCAAGGCGCGCGGCCTCTACATCGACTCCTTCATTCCTCCCGACCGTCTGGAAGCCTCCTACACGCTCGACAACGTGGCCCGCGTTCGAGCGGCCGCGGCCTGCGCCATCAAGGCAGGAGTGAAAATCGTGAGTATGGTTGGTTCGTGGAGTCTGGGACTCGGCGGATTCAGTTCCATTCTGATGGAGGGCAACTTCGACTACTTTCGGGAAAAGCAGGATACGGTTTTCACCACAGGCAATACGTTAACGGTTGCTTTCATCGTTCAGGGCATCCAGAAGATGTGCGCGCTCACTGGGCGGAACATTCGAAGATCGACGCTGCTCATCGTGGGAGCAACGGGAGATGTGGGATCCGGCTGTGCCCGTTGCCTGGCGCCTATCGTGAGGCGCGTGCTGCTCAGCGCACGCAACCTGGAGCGACTCCACAGGCTCGCAGCCGAATTGAAAGCCGATGGGGTGCAAGTGGAGATCGCGACGGATCTCGAGCAATTCTCCGTGGAGCCCGACCTCGTGATCTGCGCGGCAAGTCTGGCGTCCCCTTCGCTTCTGTTGGGCCGTATCGCGCCCGGCGCCATCGTTTGCGACGCGGGCTACCCCAAGAACCTCTCCCCAAGCGCGCAAACGCCTGGCGTCAAAATCTTTTTCGGAGGTTTGGGCCAGATCGCTGGCGGATTGAGATTCACGCCCGATTTTCATGGAATCCTGAACCGTCATCCGTTCCCCGACATGGTGCATGGATGTCTGCTCGAGGGCATGGCTCTGGCTCTGGAGCGCCGGCTCGAGCCATTCTCTCAGGGAAGAGGGTTCATCACCCAGGAGCGGGTTGCCGAAATTGAGACAATTGCCGCACGGCACGGGATCTATCTCGCACCGCTGTACAACGCCGATGGACCACTGGAGGAAACCGATGAAAGCTATCGTCTATCGCAATTACGGTTCGCCTGATGTACTTCGATATGAAGAAATCGAAAATCACGGCCGTTTGCTCCGTCCGCTGGACCGTATGCTCAAAGCGCTCGTGTTGTCGTGGTTCGTGAGCCAGAGCCTGGTCCCATTTATCGCGAAGGCCAGCACAGAGGACCTGATCATCCTGGGCGAGCTCATCCTGGCGGGAAAGGTCACACCGGTCATCGACAAGTGTTACAGATTGAGTGAAGTCCCTGACGCTATCCGATATCTGGAAGAAGGACATGCTCGAGGAAAAGTTGTCATTACTGTGGAGTTTCCGCCCGACGCAAAATAGAGAGTGAACTTCTGCCTGCGGGACTAGTATCCTGATTCTTGTTCAATCTCCCGAACCTGTTTACGCTGGCGCGCCTGGTTCTCGCTCCTTTTGTCGCCGCTGACATTCTGCACCAACGTTACGGCCGTGCGATTGTCCTTTTCTTTCTTGCGGGCATCTCAGATGTGATGGACGGATTTCTCGCCCGGCGCTTTGAAGCATCCACTCCCGCCGGCGCTTACTTCGATCCCATCGCCGACAAAATTCTTCTGAGCGTGATCTACATTTCGCTTGGTCTCGCTGGCGCGATGCCCTGGTGGATGGTGGCTGTCGTCTTTGGACGTGACGTGCTGATTCTCGCGATGGCGGCCTACGGATTGCTGTTTACATCGGTGCGAAAATTTCCGCCATCGATGTGGGGCAAGATCAGCACTTTTTTTCAGATAGCGGCCGCGCTGGTGGTCATGGGCGCGCGCGCCGGCATCGCGGCGCCAGTCACGCTGGCCCTTTGTTTAATGCTGTTTGGAACAATTGTCAGCGGCCTGCACTATATGTGGAAGGCCGTAGGAATGTTGAGACAAACGTCTCATTGACGTGCGCTGCGCTCCGGAGTAGTCTGAAAGAGTGCCAGCGCCAATCACGCGTTATCGAGTGCCCGGCCACTACTTTTGGGCTGGCTTGACGCTACTGGCGCTTACCGGCTTTTCTTTCTGGTTTGCATTGCTCTGGCCGTTATGTTGGATCGCAACCGGTCTGTTTCTCGCGGGCGCGGCCGTAGTGCTTTACATGGCGTCGCGTCCCTCGGTTGAGATTTACGAAAGCCACGTGAAGATCGGAAATCACGCCATTCCCTGGCGGCACATTCGCCGGCTGGATCGCAGCGCCAACCTTCCGCTCATGGTGCGGCTTACATTGGCCGACAAGACGCGCATCCTGGTGATCTATCCGGGCGATCCGAATTCTTCCAGCGGCTTGCTCCGCAGCTTGCGCCGTCATGCTCGCGAAGCTTTGATCGACGGCGTGCCTTACCGCCAGTTCTGGGGCGAGGCGACAGTGAGCGCAATCGCAAAAAAGCAGTTGCCGCCGCCGCGCTATCCGCTGCTGCTGGCTGACGACGAAGCCGAAGTGGAGCGCATGTTCCAGAGGCTGAAGTCGGTGGGCCATCTGGACCAGAAGACATCCTCTGAGGACAAGTAGCGCGCGCCCGCCTTACCGCCAACGTCGCGGTGTTTCGCGATGGCTGGTTGCCATAGTTGTTTTCCTACTAGTTGCCGCCGCAACCTTCCACTTTTGGTTGGCTGCTCTCGGCCACTACCTGGTGCGCGCCGAATCCCCGGTGGCTGCCGACATGATCGTCGTGCTAGGGGGCGACTTCTCGGGTAACCGCATTCTTACGGCTGCGGATTTAGTCCGTCGCGGCTTTGCGACCAAAGTCCTGGTGAGCGGAACGTCGGGAGAATACGGATTGCACGAAACCGATCTCGCCATTCCTTTCGCTGTTCGCCACGGTTATCCGGCATCGTACTTCGTCGCGTTGCCAAACGATGCCCGATCCACGAAAGACGAGGCCGCGGAAATTCTCAGGGCTCTGAGTAGACGAAATGTGCACCGCATCGACATCGTTACCAGCGACTATCACACCCGCCGCGCCGGCAACATCTATCGCGCTCAAGCTCCCGGCCTCGAAATCCACGTGGTGGCCGCGCCCGACCTCTACTTCACGCCCGACGGCTGGTGGCACAATCGAGAAGGGCGCAAGACTTTTCTGCTGGAATGGATGAAGACCGTCGCTACCTGGTTCGGCATGTAGTTTCCAAATGAAGTCCAAAGCGATTCTCAAATCCGCGTGGCCTTATCTCTGGAAGTACCGGCGCGGCATGGTGCTCGGAATGGGCGCGCTGCTGGTGAACGACCTCATGAAGGCCGCGCTGCCACTCGCCATTCGCAGCGGCATCGATTCGCTGATGAAGGGCTTTCGCCTGTCGCTGGTCTTTGAGTTTGCCGCGCTCGTGGTATTGCTGTCGGTGGTCAAAGGGATTTTCCAGTATTGGATGCGCGTCATCCTGATCGGCCTGTCCCGAGACATCGAGTTCGATCTGCGCAACGATCTGTTCTCCCACATCGTCACGCTCTCGCAGGACTTCTATGCGAAATACCGCACCGGCGACATCATGGCGCGCGCCACCAACGATCTGAACGCCGTTCGCATGATGCTGGGCCCGGGCATCATGTACTTCACCGAGACATTTTTCACCGCCGTCTTCTTGATTGGCGTGATGGGCCGCGTGGATTGGCGGCTGACCCTGTTCTGCCTGATTCCCGCACCGCTGGTTAGCATCGCGGTGATCCTGTTCGGCCGGCGCATCCACGATCGTTTCGAAACCATCCAGAAAATGTTTTCCGACATCAGCAGCCGGGTGCAGGAAAATCTCTCGGGCGTGCGCGTCATTCGCGCCTACGCGCAGGAGGAGCCCGAGATCCGGAAGTTCGAGCAACTGAACCAGGATTATGTGGCCCAGAATATCGGGCTTGCGAAACTTTCGGCGCTTTTCATGCCGTTGTTGCAAGCCTTGATCGGAATCGGCTTCCTGATCGTGCTGCTAGGCGGCGGCTATCAGTTACTGGCGCATCGCATTTCGCTCGGCAGCTTCGTCATGTTCAACACCTACATGGGCATGCTGATTTGGCCCATGATCGCGCTCGGATGGGTGGTGAACCTGATGCAGCGTGGCACCGCGTCATGGAGCCGGATCATGGAGCTGATCGAGGAGAAGCCGGCCATTGCGCGGCGTCCGTCGTCCTCACCGGGTCAGCTCGCGCGAGTGCGAGGCGAACTGCGATTCGAAACGGTGGAGATGAAATATCCGGCGGGTTACGCGCTGAAGAATATCACGCTCGAGATTCCGGGCGGCGCGACGGTAGCCATCGTGGGCCACACCGGCAGCGGCAAAAGTACGCTGGTGAGTTTGATCCCGCGTCTGATGGATCCCACGCGCGGTACCGTGTCTTTGGATGGCATCGACTTGCGCGATTTTGATCCCGAATGGCTTCGCCGCCAGATCGGATTCGTGCCCCAAGAAACGTTCTTGTTCAGCGCCACACTGGCTGAAAATATCGCGTGGGGCGTGGACAATACGACTGAAGAAGACATCGCGCGCGCCGCGGACCTCGCTGGACTCGCGCCCGATATCGCCAGTTTTCCGGAGGGTTACGGCACCATCATCGGAGAACGCGGCATCACGCTATCCGGTGGCCAGAAGCAGCGCGTCGCCATCGCTCGCGCCATCCTGCGCGATCCCAAGATCCTGATCCTCGATGACGCGCTGGCAAGCGTGGACACTCTCACCGAAGAGCGCATCCTCCAAGGCCTCGCCGATGTCATGCGCGGGCGCACCACCATCCTGATCTCGCACCGAGTTTCCACCGTCCAGAACGCGAGTCAAATCTTCGTCATCGAACATGGCGAAGTGGCCGAGCAGGGGACGCACGCCGAACTGATTCAAAACGGCGGCTACTACGCCGACCTGTATCAAAAGCAATTGCTCGAAGAAGAGCTCGAAACCATCTAGGGTTACTTGATCGCTACGGCGTTCGGCGGCGATGCGATTCCACCTTCCACATTCAAGGGTGTGGAAACCACCATAAACTCGTAACGCCGATCCCGCGCGCAGTCTTCCGCCAGCGGTGCAATCACGAATAGCTCACCGAGTGGCAGTCCCAGCAGCGGCAGCGTGCGATAGTGCAATATTCCTTCATTCGTGAAGTCGGAGGGAAATGCTTCCACGGAGGGGCAATCTGTTCCGATCGCTGCCACGCGATTGTTCCACATCCACGCCACTATTTCGCGGGTGGCCTCGATGCCGGCCGATCGCATCTTCTCCATGGGCGCCATCGAGCGCTTCTCCCCGGCAGTCAGCTTTTCGTACGATTCCATCCAGCCCGTGCGAACCAGCAGGATCGTGCCCGGCTTCAGTGCGCTGCCCTGATGCTCGAGTGCCGCCTTCAATTCCGCGAGGGTATAGACCTCGCGATCCAACGGATTCACCGGAATGCCTTTCGCCTTCCGATACCCGAACGCGTCGATCAGCAGCCCGCGCCCTACGAACTTGTTCGCCCAATGGTGAATGCCGAGCTTGGCGTTCCCGCCCCTCACCTCGTCGATCGTTACATCGCCATAAAAACGCTCGTGCCGGACGTGGCCCACGTGCCCTAGCCCATCCCACTGGCTGCCCTCCTGGGTGTTGAAATGCACGAAATCGTCGTTGGCCATGGGGGCTAACGGAACCACCTTGTGCTCAGCCGTCGCGCGTCCGAATAACGGCGGCTTGGCGAATCCCATGCGCGCGTCCAGGCGAAACACTTTCCCGGACTTCACCAGCCCCGCCGCGTCCACCACGCCCTCGGGCGTCAAGAAGTTCAGACACCCCAGGGCATCGTTGTCGCCAAACACGCCCCAGGAGCAATCGGCCGGCAAGTCTTTCCGTATCGGCAATTCTTCAAAGGTTGGAATCTTCATTTCTGAGCCAGTATATAGTCTCCAGTTGATCGGATGTGCAACCAATCCCCAAACACTGACCACCACTCCCTACCAGCCACCAGCCACCCCTCCGTCCTAGTACGATTCCAAACGATTCTTAATCCTCTTCCGCGATCCCAATTCGCAAACCGGTGATAGCCTAGTAACAGAGGGGGCTCGGTACCATGGACACCAATGGCGCTCGCGGATTCCGTGGCGTCAATCTAACCAAGAAGTTCCGATCCGGCGGAACCGATTTGGTGGTGTTTCAAGACCTTAGCTTCGATATCGCTCCAGGCGAAAGCCTTGCACTCATTGGCGAATCCGGCGCGGGCAAGAGCACTCTGATGTACCTGCTGGGCGGCCTGGACAGGCCTTCGGGGGGTACGATATACTTCGGACACCAGGACATTTCCAATTTCTCGGACACCGAGCTCGCGGAGTTTCGTAACCGGGAGATTGGGTTCGTTTGGCAGAATCACTCGCTGCTGCCTGAATTTACGGCGCTCGAAAACGTGATGATGCCATTGCTGATAAGGGGCGCTCGCATTAAGGATGCGGAGCCTGTTTCACTGGCGAGGTTGGATGAAGTTGGGTTACGAAACCGCGCCTCACACCGCGCGGGAGAATTATCGGGAGGCGAGCAGCAACGCGTTGCAGTTGCTAGAGCCTTGGCCGGTAACCCCTCTGTTTTGCTCGCCGATGAGCCTACCGGGAACCTGGACTTCCGGACGGGCGAAATGATCATTTCCCTGCTTCAAGAGCTGCACCGTTCTCATAAATTGACCTCGATTTTCGTCACGCACAACCTCTCGTTTGCGACCCGATGCGACCGGATTCTGCAGTTGGACAAAGGGGATTTGACCCGCTGGTCCGGAGATGGAGTACCTGCTCTGTCGGCCGGGCCTGGAACATCCGATAATGTGGAAGGACGGCGGTAATCATGTTTGAACGTTATACCGAAAAGGCGCGCCGAGTAATCTTCTTTGCAAGATACGAAGCCAGCCAGTTTGGAAGTCCCTATATCGAGACGGAGCATCTCCTGCTCGGTCTCCTCAGGGAGGATAAAGCTTTAGCGAATCGCTTCCTGCGGTCCCACGCCGCCATCGAATCCATTCGTAAGCAGATTGAAGCCCACACTACCATTCGTGAGAAGGTGTCCACTTCGGTGGATCTGCCGCTCAGCCACGAATGCAAGCGGGTGCTCGCCTACGGTGCCGAAGAAGCCGAGCGCTTGAATCACAAGCACATCGGAACTGAGCATCTGTTGCTGGGCCTGCTCCGTGAAGAGAAGTGTTTTGCCGCCGAGATCCTGCATGAGCGTGGCTTGCGTCTTTCGCAGGTCCGCGAAGAGATTCAGCGGTCGTCGTCCGAGAAGGTTGCCTCCAACCGCCCCAAGGAAAGCTCGCTACTGGCTGAGTTCAGCCGCGATCTCACGCAGGCCGCCATGGACGGCTCGCTCGATCCGCTGATCGGCCGCGACTATGAGCTGGAACGCGTGGTACAGATCCTGTGCCGGCGCACCAAGAACAATCCGGTGCTGATTGGTGAACCGGGTGTTGGCAAAACCGCTATCGTGGAAGGCTTGGCCCAGCGCATTGCCGAGGGCGATGTTCCCTCGTTCCTGGCCGACAAGCGCATTCTGGCTCTCGATCTCTCGCTCATCGTGGCTGGCACCAAGTATCGCGGCCAGTTTGAAGAGCGGCTGAAAACCATCATGAAGGAGTTGATGGAGAACCAGAACGCCATCATCTTCATCGATGAGCTGCACACCCTGGTAGGCGCGGGTTCCGCGGAAGGTTCTCTCGACGCCGCCAATATTCTTAAGCCAGCGCTCTCCCGTGGTGAGATCCAGTGCATCGGCGCCACCACTCCCGGCGAGTATCGCAAGTCCATCGAAAAGGACCGGTCGCTTGAACGCCGCTTCCAAGCGGTAAAAGTGCCGCCGCCCAACGAATCGGATGCCATCCGGATTTTGTTCGGTATCAAAGAGCGCTATGAGAAATTTCACGCCGTTGCTTATACCGACGAAGCCATTGAAACCGCGGTCCACGCCTCTACCCGTTTTATTCCCGATCGGTTCTTGCCCGATAAGGCTATCGATTTGATCGATGAAGCCGGCGCGCGCGTGAAACTGCGCCAGACCACGCTGCCCGGCGAAGTGGCCGATATCCAGAAGCGCATCAAGTTCATCGTGCATCGCATGGAGAACGCCATCGCGAATCACGAGTTCGAGAAGGCGCGTTTCTATTCGGACGAGGAGCGCAAAGAGCGCGAGAATCTGCGCCTATTGCGCGAGAAATACAATTTGGACGATACTTCCACGGGTGTCGTCACAAAAGACGACATCGAAGACGTGGTGGCCCGCTGGACCGGCGTCCCGATGACCGCCATCCGGGAAGAAGAAATCTCCAAGCTCATTCGCATCGAAGAAGAGCTGCATAAGCGCATCATCAGCCAGGAAAAGGCCATCTCGGCCCTGGCACGCGCCATTCGCCGTTCCCGTGCCGGATTGAAGTCTCCAAAAAGACCGGCCGGATCGTTCCTGTTCCTCGGCCCCACCGGCGTCGGCAAGACAGAGGTTGCCCGTGCGCTCGCCGAATTCCTGTTCGGCAGCGAGAAATCGCTCATCCGCTTCGATATGTCCGAGTTCATGGAAAAACACTCGGTCTCGAAGCTGATCGGTTCGCCTCCCGGATATGTCGGCTATGAAGAAGGCGGCCAGCTCACCGAACGCGTGAAGCGCGCCCCCTATTCCATCATCCTGCTGGATGAAATCGAGAAGGCGCACCCGGATGTCTACAACATCCTGCTGCAGGTGTTTGAAGATGGCCAGTTGACCGATGGTCTCGGCAACACAGTCGACTTCAAGAACACCATCATCATCATGACCTCGAATCTCGGTGCGCGCTTCCTCGACAAGAAAGCGTCCATTGGATTCTCGGCGCCCAACATCAGCGGAGTTCCCACCAAGGTGGAGGACCAGGTGATGGCCGAAGTGAAGAAGGCCTTCAATCCTGAGTTCTTGAACCGGCTGGACGAAGTGATCCTGTTCACCTCGCTCAGCGATGACGATCTGCTGCTGATCATCAACCTGTTGGTCGAGCAGATCAACGTGAACCTGGTGGCCAAGCAGATCAAGATCCGTGTCAACGATGACGCCGCCAAGTACATCCTTGAAAAAACGCTAGTGGATCGCAGCTACGGCGCGCGCCCGTTGCGCCGGGCGCTGCAGAAATTCATCGAGGATCCGCTGTCGGAAGCGCTCATCCAGGGTACCCTGCCTCGGCCTTCCGAGCTCGAAGTCTACCTCGGCGACTCCGGCATCTTTTGCCGCCCGGTAGCCGGAGAGCTTCAAGAACAGCCCGTGGGCGCTCCTTCCGACGAGCAAACTGTGGCTCCGGCCGCCGGCATTTCGCTGTATCCGTTTTAATCTGTACAATCGTACAGATGAAAGTTTACGAAGTTCAAAAGGGCGCAACCAGCCTGGAGGGCCTGCGCCCCGCCGAACGCCCTGACCCACAGCCCGGACCGCGCGAAGTCCTGATTCGCGTCCGCGCCACATCGCTCAACTATCGCGATCAGATGGTGGTTACCGGCAACTATTTCGGCGGCCCAGTGACCCGCAACCTGATTCCGCTCTCCGATGGCGCTGGTGAAGTGGCGGCTGTCGGTCCCGGAGTAACACGATTCAAAACCGGCGATCGAGTGGCCGGCACGTTCTTCCAAGGCTGGATCTCGGGGCCTATGACCGAGCGCCATCCCGCCCTCGGCAGCCCTCTCGATGGAACGCTCGCCGAATACATCGTGCTGCACGAAGACGGCATCGTGCCAATGCCGAAAACGCTATCGTTTGAAGAAGCCGCCGCGCTCCCTTGCGCCGGTGTCACGGCCTGGAATGCCCTGATGGTATCGGGCAAGGCTGTAAAGCCGGGTGAGACGGTGCTCTGCCTCGGCACTGGCGGCGTTTCGATGGCCGGGCTGCTCTTCGCCAAGACGGCGGGCGCGCGCGTCATCGTCACTTCTTCGAGTGACGAAAAGATCAAGCGAGCTTGTGCGCTGGGCGCTTCCGACGGCGTCAATTACAAGCGTTCTCCGGACTGGCAGAAAGAAGTGATACAACTCACCGGTGGCCGTGGCGTCGATCATATCCTGGAGAACGGTGGCGCGGCCTCGCTCAACCGATCCTTCGAAGCGGTCTCGTTGGGCGGAAAAGTCGCGCTGATCGGCTTCCTGGCCGGGCGCGAGGGCGACATCAATCCGGCCATTCTCATGATGAAGAGCGGCGTCATGATCGGGATCGGGGTCGGCAGCCGCGCGATGTTTGAAGACATGAATCGCGCCATCGACGTGAACAAAATCAAGCCGGTAGTCGACAAAGTTTTCCCCTTCGACAAAGCCGCCGACGCGTTCCGCTGTCAGGCTGCTGGCGACTTTATCGGCAAGGTTGTCATTCAGATTTGAAACCGGAAAAAGTTTGATACTGGAACTGATCGCGGCTGCTTCGCTCGGGGCATGGGTCTATCTTTTCACCGCCCGCGGCAGCTTCTGGCAGATCTCGGCTCCGCCCAAGCCGTCGCCTTTGGCGGCCACAAAATCGGTCTGCGTCATCATTCCAGCCCGCAATGAAGAGGCTGTCATTGGCGCGGCTGTCGCTTCGCTATTGGAACAAAGCCACGCGGGACCGCTGCACGTCCTTGTTGTCGACGACCACAGTTCCGACCGCACGGCGGCGGTCGCCGCTCAAAACGGCGTCACAATCATTCAAGCGAATCGGCTGCCGGCAGGCTGGTCGGGAAAACTTTGGGCCATCTCGGAAGGATTGCGGTACGCCCGGTCGCTGGCGCCGGACTATCTGCTGTTCACCGACGCCGACATCGTTCACGCACCCGGCAATATCGCCGAGTTGGTCGCGCGCGCCGAATCCGAAAAGCTGGATCTGGTCTCTTTGATGGTCAAACTACGCTGCCGCTCGCTGGCCGAAACGCTGCTGATCCCGGCCTTCGCCTTTTTCTTTTTCATGCTCTATCCTCCAGCCTGGGTTATCCGGCGCGACCGCAGGACTGCTGCCGCTGCCGGAGGGTGCATCCTAATCCGCCCCGGCGCCCTGGATCGCATCGGTGGAATTGCGAGCATTCGTAACGAGATCATCGATGACTGCGCTCTGGCACGCGCCGTCAAGCGAACCGGCGGCGCCATCTGGCTGGGCGTGACGCGGGACACTGTCAGCATTCGCGACTACGCCACTTTCGCCGAAATCCGCGCGATGATCTCCCGCACTGCTTTTGCCCAGCTTCATCACTCCGCTCTGTTGCTCGCTGGAACAATTCTCGGAATGGCGATCATCTATCTCGCTCCCGCCCTGCTGCCGCTCACGCACTACCCGCTGGCGGCGATTTGGGGATTGGCGGCTTGGATATTGATGATGGTCGCGTACGTGCCAGTGTTACGTTTCTATGATCGATCGGTTGCCTGGGCGCCGCTGCTGCCATTGGTCGCGCTATTCTACATGTCGTTTACTATCGATTCAGCTCTTTCTTACTGGACTGGCCGCGGCGGCCTCTGGAAGGAGCGCGTGCAGGATGCCAGATAATGACGCCAGATAATCAAGACCTCACCACCATCGCCCGCAATCACGGAATCGGTTCGCTCTCGCGCCACATTTTCTTGTGTGCCGATCAAACCAAACCCAAGTGCGCGGAACGCGAAGTCACCAACGCTGCTTGGGACTATTTGAAAAAACGTCTGGCCGAGTGCGGCCTGATGCAGGGCCCTGGATGCCTCTATCGCACTAAGGCCAATTGTCTACGTATCTGCGAGCGCGGTCCCATTGCCGTGGTTTATCCCGACGGTGTTTGGTATCACTCGGCCACGCCCGAAGTGCTGGAGCGCATTATCCAAGAGCACCTGATCGGCGGGAAGCCGGTGGAAGAATTCGTCTTCGCCGTGGATGCTCTTAGTGCTCCAGTTTGTAAATCGTCAGACCACTGAGCAGCTTCGGGTAGAAGTCGGTCGATTTCTGCGGCATCACGCCTCCTGAAAACGCCACATCAGCCACCTGCTTCACCGTTACCGGCTCCAACAAGAAAGCGAGCTGTGCGCCGCCAGGATGGACCTTCGCGTAGGCTGCATCCAATCCCCGTACGTACTCGATATGCTTCTGCTCCCGCACTGCTTCATCGCTAATGCCGAGCACGTTGCCGAGCAACTCTTCGTGGAGCGCCTTCACGTCGAGATCTCCGGGCTTGCGGTCGCGTTCATAGAGATAAACTTCACTCGAAGCTAGCGCCAAGCCGATTCGGACCTTGTCCGGCGCGGGCGTTCGAAAGATCTTTTTCAAATCATCGATGGAACCCAGCCGCCGCGCGTGAATCTTGCTGGCAAAGCCCGGTCCATCAAATTGAGCCAATCCACCGAGAACGCGATGCGTCGCCAGAATCTCCAGCCCCGGCGAATGCATGTTCACGAAAGTCATCATGACTTTCTCGGCATCCTTCAGCCGCGGATTGTCGTTTCGAAAGGCCAGCGCGGTCTCATAGCGATGATGCCCATCGGCGATCAGCAGCTTCTTGTCCGCCATCAGCGGCTGAATTCGCGCGATCGCGTCCGGATCTGAGATCTTCCAGAGACTATGCCTGACGCCATCCTCGTCCGTGAGCGTTGTGATTGGTGCACCTGTGGCAGCCTGGTCGAGAATCCGGTCGATCGCAAGTTCCGGATCGGGATACAGCATGAAGATCTGGCCGAAATGCGCATGCGTGTGGCGCAGCAGTTCCATCCGATCTTTCTTGGGACCGGAGAGCGTGTGTTCATGGCGATGGACCACGCCGGCCGAATATTCCTCCACGGCGCCCACGCCAATGAAGCCCTTCCGTTCCAGACTTTGACCTGAGTCTGGCGCCGTAAACTTCTGAAAATAGGCGTAAATACTGGGTTCGCTCTCCTGTTCCAGAATGCCACTGCCGATCCAATCCTTTAGGAGCCCAGCCGCGCGGGTGTACACATTGTCGCCTTCACGATCCTCAGGCGCCCGCTGGCCGAGAATGATGCGAACCAGATTATAGGGGCTCAAGGAGAGATACCGGGCTTGCATGCCGGGCGAGATCTTGTCATAGGGCTGCGTAACGAGGTTCTCGACGGGCCCGGCCTTTCGGCTGTAGCGATAGGGTTGAAAAGGGAAGATGCGTGCCAAGCGATCAGGATAGCAGAGGACCCGTGAGATTCTTGCAGCGCGTAGAATGGAAATGCACGGGATTATGAGCCCCCAGAGCGAACCATCCCCCACGGACGAGGACCAGTTCGAGGCTCGTCTCATCGCGGAGCAGAAGCGGCATCACGAAGAATTCCGGCAATTCGCCTATGCGGTTTCTCACGATCTGCGTGAGCCCATTCGCATGATCGTGAGTTATACCCAGTTGCTGGACCGGCGCTACCAGGGCCAACTGGACGGCGATGGCGCGGATTTTATGCGCTATATTCTTGAAGCCACCCAACGCATGGACCGCCTTTTGGGCGATCTGGTCACCTATTCCCATCAGTTCCGCTCCTTGGACCAGCCGCTGGAGACCGTGGGGCCGGAAGGAGCGCTGCAGGGCGCGATCTTGATGCTCGATGCAGCAGTGCGCGGGAGTGGAGCGCAGATCACCAACGATCCGTTGCCATCCGTTCTGTTCGATTTTGCACAGTTGACGCAGCTCTTCCGGCAGTTGCTCTCGAATTCCATTTGCTTCCGAAGTGCGGAGCCACCCAAGATCCATATATCCGCCACCGACACTGGCGCTGCGATTCAATTCTCCGTTCGAGATAACGGCATCGGGATCGACCCCCGCTATCACGAGCAGATCTTTGGCGTGTTCAAACGACTGCATGGCCGCGAATTCCCGGGTACGGGGATTGGTTTAGCGATCTGCAAACGGATTGTCGAGCAACGCGGCGGGCGCATCTGGGTGGAGTCCCAGCTCGGCCAGGGCGCGACCTTCCACTTCACCGTTCCGAAGTAAGCCTTCCTCATTTTTTTGGTGCATGGTACACCGGTACTAGTTCGTCCCAGGACTTTTGAGACATCCTGTCTCATGGCCAGACAAGTTGTCAAAGGCAAACTGTCCCATGGCCTCTAAACTCACACATTCTAAAACCACTTAGTTTGGACTGTCACCTGCCTTTATCAGGACGGAGGTTCTATTCCGCCCATGAAGCCAACAATTCGAATTGCTCTGATCGGTCTGGTTGGCTCTCTGGCTTTCGCAGGCCCCAAGGTTGCTTCGGACATGCCGCATTCCACTGCCTCTGGCATGGTGGATGTCATTGTTCAATACAAGAGTTTCGCCAGTGTCGGATCCGGAGAAGTGGCGGGCCCTATGGGCCGCATCCGGCGCCATTTCCGTAGTATCCCCGCAACCCATATGACCGTGCCGGTTTCGATGATCGAAAAGCTTGCATCGAATCCGCAGGTTGCGTACATCTCGCCCAACCGGACCGCTACCAGTCTCCTGGACGTCACCACCCAGACTGTGAACGCCAATCCTCTGTGGAGTGAGGGTTGGAGTGGCACAGGTGTCGGAGTGGCCGTGATCGACAGCGGTGTCGCGCTCAAGCAGGACCTCGCCGCGAAAGACGGTTCGCATTCCCGAGTGATCTTCAGCGAAAGCTTCGTCACAGGCCAAAACGCTTCCGATCAATACGGCCATGGCACGCATGTGGCCGGTATCGTAGCCGCCAACGGCGCGCAATCCACAGGTCCGAATTTCACTCACACTTTCAAAGGGGTAGCGCCCAACGCGAATATCGTTAACCTTCGCGTGCTGGATGCCAATGGCAATGGCCAGGAATCGGACGTCATCGCGGCCATCGACGAAGCCATCGCGCTGAAAGACAAGTACAACATTCGCGTCATCAATCTTTCGCTGGGACATCCGGTTTACGAAAGCTTCCAACTCGATCCGTTGTGCCAAGCCGTGGAGGCCGCCTGGAAGGCTGGGATCACGGTAGTGGTGGCAGCCGGAAATATGGGCCGTGACAATTCGCTCGGCACGCTGGGCTATGCAACCATCAATTCGCCCGGCAACGATCCTTACGTTATCACCGTCGGCGCCATGAACGCCAACGGAACTCCCTGGCGGAGCGACGACAAGATCGCCAGCTACAGCTCGAAGGGTCCGACGCTGCTCGATCACGTAGTGAAACCAGACCTGGTGGCGCCCGGCAACAATGTGGTTTCGCTGCTTGCGTCGCCCAACTGCACCATCGCGACGGAGCATCCGGACACGCTGATCTCCACCGCCACCTACGAGAAATCGAGCGTTGGCCTGTCGAAGGACTATTTCAAGCTCAGCGGCACCAGCATGGCGACGCCGGTGGTAAGCGGCGCGGCAGCTCTGATGCTCGACGAAAATCCCTCTTTGACACCGGATCAGATCAAGGCGCGGCTCATGAAGACTGCCACCAAGCAGTTCGCGCGCTACACAACCGCCATCGACGCGCATCACACCGGCACGTTCGAAACCCAGCAGGACATTTTCGCGGTGGGCGCCGGATATCTGGATATCGAGCGGGCGCTCACGAACACGGACCCGGTGAATTTTCAGGCGCTCTCGCCCATCGCGCAGTACAACGCGCAGACTCAAACCGTAACGCTGGTTTCGGCCGATGCCATCATCTGGGGCGACTCCAATGTTCAATCCAACGCGATTATCTGGGGCGACTCCACCACTTTGGGCAGTTCTTCGATCTGGAGCAACGCGATCATCTGGGGCGACGCCATCATTTGGGGCGATGCCATCATCTGGGGTGACGCGATCATCTGGGGTGATTCCACGCTGCAGGGCTTCGCGATCATCTGGGGCGATTCCACTGTGCAATCCAACGCCATCATCTGGGGCGATTCCACGGTCCAGGGATCCGCACTGACGTGGGGCAGCCACGCCGCGTCCTCCGACGACGGCGACCTGTAAAGCGCTCCGGCTCCCTTACCGTCGCGGTTCCGTTGCCGCGGCTTCGTCGAATACGGCCGCGAAGAATTCCCGCGACGATGGGGAGCATCCAATGTGGACCGTGTCACTGGTTACCTGAATGAAGCCCAGATAGCCATCCCAGCCCATATCGTCCAAAGTGAAGTTCAGGCACTCGCGCTCGCCGCGCGGCAGATTCGACCGATCGATATCGAACACTTGACCGGTGGAATGTTCCGGGAATTCGGGATCCACCAGCAGCGTGCCGGCTTCGGACGGACGGTCTGTTGTGCCCACCAGTTCCGCCACCTGCAACGGCACAAAACGCTCACCCTTCGGCCTCAACTCCTCGAACAGCCGCCGCGTCTCAAACGCCACGTAGAGCAAGGTTCCAATGGCAGCCGGAGAGTCCTGCAAGTAAAGGTCTCGATTGGGACCCTCGGCCATCTCCGGCAGCGAGAATCCGAAGAATTTGGGATCGTCGAACACTCTTGCCAGCCCTCTGCCGGTGGCGAGGCGTAAGTCATCCGGGGATCGGTAGAAGATATCGTGCGATTTCAGCCAGATCATCAAACGATCCGCTGCGCGGCGCTGAGGATGGATCGGGTTCTGGTATTCTTCGGCGAGTTCGCGGAATGCCGCCGGGTCCTCTTGGTATAACGCCAGCAACTGCTCGGCGCGTTTGATGCGGAACCAGTAAGTGGGTGAATAATCGCGCTGCATTTCGCGTTGCAACGCTTCGTAGAGTTCGCCGTGATGCGCGGGGTTGGCGGCGAAGAACATCTCCGCTACGGTGGGCTGCTTATGATGCACGGCGGCTTCAGTGAGTGGAAGCAGATCCGAAACGCAGCCTTCGCCGCAATGATACGCGAAGATGGCCCAATCGCGGCTGCCGAACTTGGTTTCCATCCGGGCCAGATAGCGCGCGGCGGCGGGCGCGGCGCGTTCCGGATTTAGCCGATCGTCGCGGACGGTCACGGTGTACGGCATTTTGTGATGAACGGTCCGATAAACGGATCGCCCGCGTTTTCGGCGCACCAACTCGTGCGAGGTGGTGACTTGAAATCGCGTGATGCGGACGATGCGCAGTCCGGCAGCGCGGGCCGTTGCCTCGGAGAATTGCATGATGCCTTTGGGACCCGCGGGACTAGCAGCCTGCGCGTCGCCCCAGCTTTCCAGATACGCAACCGCCGAGATCAGTGAAACGGGCCAGCCGCTCTCATCCGCCGCGCGGCGGAAAATCGGAGTGAGGCGCGCGCCCGTGATTCTTTCCGCGCCTGCTACGGCCTGAGGCTCCCGCATGATAGTGAAGGTTTGCGACTGAATCATGCGGTCCGTCCGGGCGGCCAAAAGCTCGGCCGTCATTTCGGACCGGCCCACGCCGATTCCCAACAACTGATGTTGCGGCGTAAAGTACTCGAAGGACGCTACCAACAGGCTGCCGGAGAACAATACCAGCAAGGCGACCCAACGGCGAAGCAAAGGCACGTTCTTTTATTTTAGAACAAATCAGAGCAGAAATGTTTCGGAGGTCAGAAGTCCCAGTCGAGAATGTTCTTCTGGACAGTAGCCCAGGCCTTCGCGCGCGGATCGATCAGATCGAAATGCCCCGCGCCCGGCAGCGAAATGAGCTTCGCATTCTTGGAAGCTTTGGCGAAGCGCTGGCTCATGTCGAATGGCACGATGTTGTCCGCTGTCCCATGTACCACGCGCTGCGGCGCGGAAATGGGCAACAGCTCCATGGGAGAAGCCGCCGCATAGTGCTGGGGCACCCGATCCGGCGAACCACCCATAAGCTGACCGACCACGCCTCCGTCCATCTGTAACGCGTAAGCGCGCCGCAAATCTGAAATGGCCGCCAAGGGAACCACACCGCGCAAGTCAACAGCCATCTGCGCAGCCAGCCACAGCGCCAACTGGCCTCCAGCCGAATGGCCCGCCGCGATCACGCGTTTCAAATCCAAGCTGTAGCGGTTCGCTACGGGCACCAGGTGCTGAGCACCGCGAACGATATCGTCCGACATGCCCGCCCAATCTCCACCGGGATCGCCCAGCCTGCGATACTCCAGACTCCACACGGCTGCCCCGGCGCGGGCCAACGCAGCACACAGATGACCTGCGTGGTCCAAGCTGTAGTTGTTTCTCCAGAATCCACCATGAATGAAAAGCACTGCGGGATGCGGGCCGGTCCCGTGAGGAAGATAAAGAAACCCGAACTGCTGGGTCGCCTTTCCATACGGTATTTTTGCGGTTGGTTTCGGCGGGGCCAGCGTCAGGATGTCTTGTGCGAAGGCAGAAACAGAAGCTGCGGCAAGGAAGAAGCGCCGGGTCACGGTACCATTTTACTGGAGAAATAGGGACGCGCCCCCATTAGGGAGTGCGTCCCCTTGTTGTGGCCGATCTCTGTACGCGTTATATGCGAGTTATATCCGCGTACCCGGCCGCTCGCTGACTGCGTAATCCGCCTTGGCTTCACTACTCGATGCGATGTCCTCCGCGCCGGTGTCTTCCAAAATCTTTTTGGCCCGCTTCACCCACTCGGAATTATCGCAGTGAATGGAAACCAGCGTGCCACCAGACTTCACGCGGCCTTCGAAACGCTTGGCCTCGTATTCGGGAATCCCGAGTCCCACTAGTGTGCCAACGATGCCGCCAGCCGCGCCAACCGCACCTGCGCCCGCCAGCAACGCGACGATTGGACCGGCAGCGATCAGCGGCCCAATACCCGGGATCGCTAAAGCGCCGATACCCGCCAGCCAGCCTACGATGCCACCGACTATTGCTCCCGTGGTCGCGCCAGCCGTGGCCCCTTCGGGCGCCTTGGTGTCCTTCTGATGAACGAAGTCCTTGGTGCCCGCATTCTCCGGTAGCAGCACCGAGATATCGGTGTTCCGAAAGCCCGCAGTCCGAAATGCCTCCAGCCCGCCACTGAGGCCGACTGAATCTCGATACACTCCAAACACCGCTGTGTTGCTCATAATTATCCTCCTCGAGCTGGATGCTCGTCTGTGGTTCAGTAAATGATGTTTAATAACAATGAGACGCGAATGCAATCTGCGAAGTGAAGTGGACTTCTCATACGCCGCCTCAATATGCACGGCGATTGCCAGATGCTATTTCAGCGGATTTAAAAGCCTTTTACGGGTGTGTGCGCGAGGTGAGCAGGAATTATTACCGCCTGCTCCCAGCTGCCGGCGTGTTAATGGGATGTGACAGCGCGCGGCATCACCAAACCCGGCAGGCGGGTGCGTGAACCATCGGCTGCCCCACGCGGCAAGCGAAGGCTTGGCGAAACTCCGGCATGTTTCCCAACACGCCATTCACGCGATCGCGGCTCGGGGAATGACCATCGGTCTGCGCCAGCATCCGCGACATTTCGGGCCGCACGTTCTCGCACCAGGCTTGACCCCAAGCAAGGAAAAAGCGCTGCTGCGGAGTGAATCCGTCGATTTTCGGCGGCTGCGGCTTGCCCTCCATCGATTTCATCAGGGCCATAAATGCCAGGCGCACGCCGCCGTTATCGGCCGTGTTTTCGCCCAGCGTCAGCTTGCCGTTCAAATGCACGTCATCCACGGGAGTAAACGCCGAATATTCTTTGATGAAACAATCCGCGCGTTTTTCAAATTCCTTAGCGTCTTCCGCCGTCCACCAGTCCCGCAAATTGCCATCGGCGTCGAATTGACGGCCTTCATCGTCGAACCCATGCGTCAGCTCGTGGCCAATGGTCGAGCCCATGTCGCCGTAGTTGGCCGCATCGTCTTCCTTGCCGCTGAAAAACGGCGGCTGCAGGTAACCGGCGGGAAAGTTCACGTTGTTCATCTGCGGATCGTAGTAGGCATTCACCGTCGG
>Ga0187888_1000090_pt1 | contig 92021 bp, 75 predicted proteins | sample June2016WEW_7_40_FD_132987 | JGI IMG/M metagenome (GOLD analysis project Ga0187888, IMG submission 132987) | Peatland microbial communities from SPRUCE experiment site at the Marcell Experimental Forest, Minnesota, USA - June2016WEW_7_40 | ecosystem: Environmental > Terrestrial > Soil > Wetlands...
ACCACCTGAGTAAATTCCGGGTGAACGGATATACAGGGTATCGTTCGCGTGGCTCATCACACACAGCTACCGCATAGCGAAAAGTTTCCCGAAACAGAGAAGCAACCTCGCGTGGCCGCTGAGTGGAGATATCGATCCCTACCTCAGACATGACCTCCATCGCCAAGGGACTCACGTCTGCGGACTCGGTCCCCGCGCTAAGTGGAATGAATCGACCGCCCGCTAAAACACGTAAAAATCCTTCTGCGATTTGCGCCCGCGACGCACTCCCTCTCGACAAAAATAAGACCTTGGGTGTTTTGTCCATTTATAGCCTCCCCTCCGTGCGGCAGCTAAATGCCGGGAGTCCACCCGCCCGAATAGGCGCCGACGTAATTTTGCCTGAAGGACTGCCCTTGATTCTGTGACCCTTGTCACCCTGTTATGAACCCCATCATGTGGTTGATTTCTTGCCCTTTAAATGGGGAATCAGAGTTCGTTTGGAGGTCACTGCCCGATAAGTCGGTTCCAGACATTCGGTTATGTGCAAACCGCGCCTGTTTGCACGATGGGCGGCATTGCGCCAAGGATGTTTGCCCCTTCGCAACTTCACTCGGGGTAAACGGGCGCAGCCCGCCGGAGGCGGGCCCCTACGAAAACCGTTGCGAGCCGGCGGCGAGGAGGCACGGATGTATGCACGCACGAAAGCCGAAGGGGATGCGGGAGAGGGGATCGCGAGCGTCTGCGACCGAGTTCGTCCGCTGTGCTAGTATCGAACGCTTATGCAAACAGGAATCATTGGGCTGCCGCTGGTAGGGAAGACGAGTCTGTTCCGGATTTTAACGCGCGCGCGCGTGGAGTCGCGGAGCGCGCCGAATCAGCCGCACGTGGGCATCGCGCGCGTGCCGGATGCGCGCGTGGCGAAACTGGCCGAGGTGTTCAAGCCGAAGAAGGTCACGTACGCGACGATCGAGTACGTCGATATCGGCGGCTTGCAGAAAGACCGCGAGAAGAATTCGGCGTCGCTTGTGCCGCTGCGCGAGGCGGATGCGCTGGCGCACGTGGTGCGGCTATTCGAGAATCCGGCAGTGCCGCACGAGGGCGGGACGCTCGACGCGCTGCGCGACATCGTGAACGTCGATATCGAGCTGATCCTGCATGACCTCGAACAGGCCACGAAGAGGATCGAACGCGTCGAGAAGGATTTGAAAAAGAAGAAAGATTCGCTGCTCGAAACCGAGTTGCACGTCTTGACGCGCTGCCGCGAGGTGCTCGAAGCGGAGACGCCGCTGCGGGAACTCGAATTCAAGCCCGAAGAGAAAAAGATGATCACGGGCTTCATGTTCCTGACGCGGAAACCGATGCTCTACGTGCTGAATCTTGGCGACGAAGAAGCGCCGGAGATCGATCGCGTGGTCGAGAAATATCATCTCGAAAAGCTGGCGACGAAGCCGCACACGGCGGTCGTGCCATTCTGCGGGAAGATCGAGGCGGAACTCGCGGAACTCGACGACGCCGAAGCGACCGAAATGATGCGCGCGTATGGCCTGGCGGAGTCGGGGCGCGACCGGTTAATACAGGCGACCTACCGGTTGCTAGGGCTGATTTCGTTTCTCACGTGCGGCGAGCCGGAGTGCCGTGCGTGGACGATCGAGCGCGGCATGACAGCTCCGGAGGCCGCGGGCGCGATCCACAGCGACATCCAGAAGAACTTCATCAAGGCGGACGTGGTGAACTGGGAGGATCTGCTTAAGGCGGGGAGTTTTGCGGCGGCGCGCGAAAAGGCGCAGGTGCGGCTCGAAGGGAAAGAGTACGTCGTGCAGGATGGCGACGTGATTTTGTTCCGGCATTCGGGGTGACGTTTGTCCTCCTGATGGGCAAGACCAAGAGAGATTCCTCGTCCCGCTGAGGCATCTGGGACGCAGACCACGCGCTACGCTCGGAATGACAATACGGTGAGAGGCGCTCGATAAAGTGCCGGCGGAAACAATCCGGATACTCGTCGCGATACTGCTCGGATTGACGGCGGCGTCGGCGAACGTGATCGGCGGGCTGCTGATCGCGCGGCGGCAATGGTCGCGGCACTTCCTGAAATATTTCATTGCGCTGGGTGCGGGATTCATGCTGGCGACGGCGCTGCTGGAGATGATTCCGGAGTCGGTAAGGCTGCACGGCGAGTCGGGATCGTACTTCTTCAACGACACGAACGCGGTGTTCGTGTTTGTCCTCGGCGGTTATTTCGTGGTGCATTTCTTCGAGCACACCGTCGCGCCGCACTTTCATTTCGGCGAAGAGACGCATCGCGAAGAGATGTCGCACGCGCACGCAGGATATGCGGCGCTGCTGGGGCTGGTGATCCACACGTTTTTCGACGGCGTGGCTATCGCATCGGGGTTGCTGGTTTCGACATGGCTCGGCGGCGTGATCTTCGTTGCAATCTTCCTGCACAAAATTCCCGAGGGGTTTACGGTCGCGTCGCTGATGCTGGCGAGCGGGCAGAGCCGCAAAGCCGCGTTAGCGTCGTCGGCGATTCTGGGCGGGGCGACGCTTGCGGGGATGGCGCTGATGTTCGTGCTGCGGAGCGCGGTGGCGGACGCGCTGCCGTTTTCCGCGGGCGTGACGCTGTATGTGGCGGCGTCGGATTTAATTCCGGAAGTGAATCGCGAGCCGGCTCCGGCGGTGGCGGTGCTGGTGTTCCTTGGCGTTGCCATCATGCTCGGCCTGAAGGTGCTGTTCCATGCCTAGGATAGAATCGCTGATGGGCCATGCGGACGCTTGAAGCGATAGCCGATCGGCAATCGATCGTGGAGCGAATCTCCGCGCTGGCACCATCCGACCGCAGGCTGTGGGGGAAAATGTCGGCACATCAGATGGTGTGCCACCTTTGCGATTCATACCGAAGCGCTCTAGGAGAGAAATCCGTCAGCCCTGCGGGTGGATTCTTGCAGCGAACAATCGTCAAATTCATCGCGCTGCAGGTTCCCGTGAAATGGCCAAAAGGAGTCGCGACGCGTCCGGAGGTGGAGCAGGGTGTTGGAGGCACAGCTCCCACTGAATTTGAGAAGGACCGCGCCGAATTGCTTTCCGCGATCGACCGATTTTGCAGTCGCGGCATCGATCTCCCGATTCCGCATCCGATTTTCGGCCGCATGACTTTGCAGGAATGGATGCGGTGGGGCTACCTACACGCAGATCACCATTTGCGGCAGTTTGGCCGATAGATGCTGCCCGCCTCCAGGCGCTATTCGACGCTGAGCGCCGGCGATGCAGCGGGAGCGCGGCCTGCGGCGAATCTCAGCATCGCGAGCAGCATGACCGCGAGGCAAAAGGCGCAGACACCGGGCCAGCCGCGCAGTCGCCACGCGTAGGCTCCGAACAGTGAGCCGGCGGCTCCTCCCACGAAATAGCAGACCATGTAGAACATGTTGAGGCGGCTGCGCGCATCGGCAGCGAGGGCGTAGATGCGCGTCTGATTCGCGATGTGGCCGGCTTGGGTGCCGAGGTCGAGCAAGAGAACGCCGGCGATGAGGCCGGGGAGAGTTCGTCCCGTGCGCCAGAGCAAAACGTAGGAGACTAGAACCGCGAGTAGGGCGAGGCCCACGGCGAATCGCGGACCGCGCTTGTCGGCGAGCCGGCCGAACAGTGGAGCGCCCGCGGCTCCGGCTGCTCCTACCAGGCCAAAAAGACCCGCGACCTGGCTGCCGTAATGGTAGGGCGGTGTTTCGAGCAAGAAGATTAGGGTGGTCCAGAACGCGCTGAAGCAGCAGAACAGGCAAGCGCCCAGGAAAGCCGCTTCGCGCAGCTCGCGATGCGAGCGGATCAGGTCGATCGTCGAGCGGAGAAGCGAAAAATACGAAAGCTCGACCGCGGGCTCGCTGCGCGGAAGCATGAATTGCACCAGGATCGCGACGCAGAACATCATCGCGGCGGCGATGCCGTAGACCGAGCGCCAGCCCAGGTGCGCGCCCACCGATCCACTGAACGTCCGCGCGAGCAGGATGCCCAGCAGAATACCGCTGAAGATGGAACCGACCACGCGGCCGCGTTCGCGCGGAGGCGCCAGATGCGCGGCGAACGGCACGAAGAGATGGACTGAGGCGCCCATCATGCCGACGACGAACGAGGCCAGGGCAAGCCATACCGCGTTGCGAGCCAGGGCCATGAGAACGAGTCCCGTGGTTGCCACGATCAGAAGCACTGTGATCAGGGAGCGGCGCTCGCGGGTGTCGCCCAACGGGACGAAGAGCAACATGCCGAGCGAGGTGCCGACCTGCGTGAGCATGGCGATGAGGCCGACCTTCGTTACGGTCAGGCCGAAGGCTCGGGCGATGTCTGCCAGAAGAGGCTGGATATAGTAAATATTGGCGACGATGACGCCCGTGCTGGCCGCCATGAACCAGACGGTGACGGAGGAGAGGGAAGATGGAGTGGACGAGGAGCGATTCGTCATAGATTGTGGGGCCGAAACGCCCATGATAGCCGATTCCCCGATTCGTGCTTTGGCTGAAATCAGGCCCTGGAGGGTCGCCGGTATCAGCGTTCCCCAACCCAATGATCCGTAAAGGGTTATCGCCTGCTAGGGCATGACCTGTACGTTAGGCCGGTTTGGTTTTGGAATGCCTCGATGCGGCGCAACTTTATGGCGGAGCGGGTGTTAGATAAGCTGTGGAGGCCATGGCTAGAAGCGACGTCCAACTGATGCTGGACGTGAAGGCAGGGGACGAGGCGTCCTTTGACTTCCTATTGCAGAAGTACCGGTCGCCGCTGGTGAATTTTCTCCACCGAATGGTGCGAGACACGGCGACGGCGGAGGACTTGGCGCAGGAGGTATTTCTGCGCGTCTACCGGGCGAGGAAACAGTATACTCCGAGCGCGAAGTTCACCACGTGGCTCTTCCGCATCGCGACGAATGTGGCGCTCAATTCGGTCCGCGACAACCGATACCAGAAGATGCAGATTTCGATCGATGCGCCCGTGGACGAGGAAAGCCAGGCGCCGATGGAATTGCCGGCGCGGGAGAAGCGCATCGACCAGCACATGATCGAGCGCGACCGGACGGAGATCATCCGCCGGGCAATCTGGTCGCTGCCGGAAAAGCAACGCGCGGCCGTTTTGCTGCATAAGTATGAAGAGATGGATTACGCGGAAATTGCGAGAATTCTGGATTGCTCGGAAGGGGCGCTGAAGTCGCTTCTCTTCCGGGCGTACGAGACGCTGCGCGTGCAACTGGCGCCACTGGTCACTCGGGCGGCGACGCAGCGCGCAGAGGAAAGAAGGCCATCATGAAGTGCGAAGAAGTTTCAAAGGAACTGATCGAGTATCTGGACCGCCGGGCGGACTCCGCTGAGCGGCGCGAGGTGGAAGAGCATCTGGCGGGCTGTGCGGCCTGCCGGAAGCGAGCCGAAGAGTTTCGCGGGATCTGGAGCGTGCTGGATGATCTGCCGGCGGTCGAGCCATCGTTTGGATTCGACGCGCGGGTGCGGCAGCGCGTGGCCGCGGAGCCGAAGCGCCGATGGTTCGAATGGTTCGTGCCACAGCCGCGACTGGCGCTGTCGGCCGTGCTGTTGATTGCGCTGACGGTGTGGGTTGCGAAGCGGCCGGCGAACACTCCCGTGCCGGGAATTCCCGCGGCGCCGACATCTGCTTCGGCCGAGCAGGACTTCAACGCGATCAAAGATTTGGGCGTGCTCGAGAATTATGACGTGGTGACCAAGATGGATGCGCTGTCGGAGCTGGCTCCGGCGGACACGCAGCCATCTGAAAAGCAGCTGCCGAGCGGCGCGGAAAGCAACGACTAACGGAGGAATGTACTTGCGGCATCGCGCGATCACTTTCGGGCTTCTTCTTGCGCTCCTGACGGGGTTTGCGGCGCAGACTGCTCGCGGGCAGAACGGCGAGCGGCTGCGCGAATGGCGCGAGCGCAAGATGGCGGCGCAGCAACAGAGACGCGAGGCGAATGGCGGCGCAAAGGGCCAGCCGAACGCCCGTGGGATGGAAGGCTTGCCGCCGAAATGGGTGGAGAAGCTCCGCGACATGCCGCCGGAGCAGCAGCAGCGGTTCATGGAGAACAACGAGCAATTTAAGAATCTGCCTCCCGAGCGTCAGCAGCAGATTCGGCAAAACCTCCAGAGATGGAATAATCTGACGCCGGAACAGAAGCAAGAGGCGATCAATCGTGAAGCTGTGCTGGAGCGAATGACTCCAGAGCAGCGGCAGTACGTCCGGAACGTTCTTCTGCCGAAGTGGCAGTCGATGCCGCAGGAGAGGCGCCAGGTGATGAACCGGCACCTCGCGATGTTGCGCAATATGAGCCCTGAGACACAGCAGGCCGCGCTCAACGACCCCCGGTTCATGCAGGGGCTCAGCCCGGACGAGCAGTCCATGCTGCGCGACCTGAACGCGCTGCGAAATCCCCCCACGCAGTAGGTTCCGAGCCGTCTTCCGCCGTATTGAATCGAAACACACGAAAAAATCAGACGCGCGATTGTTGACTCTTACAAAACAATTCAGGCGATAGCGGGGTATTGACCGCAACAGGTCGGGGAATCGTGCGCGCTAAGCCACAATTGCTTGTGGTTTTTCCATATTGGAATTACTAAAGCGCCGAATCGGGATGATCGCGCCGATCCAAAAAAACTTTCTCAAGTTGCAACATTCCCCTTGACAAGAAAAAGAAGGCCACTACAATCGGGGGCACAAAGTGGGAGAAAGTGGTTGGCAGTGGCGGAAATTGTGAGACGGTGGATGAGGCGATCGAGCGAGTGATTCGAAGCGCGAACACGCCGGGCGGAATTCCGAAGGGCAAAAATGCTGCGGGGCAACTATCCAGCGACGGTCGACGAGAAGGGCAGGGTGAAAATCCCGGCCGACTTCCTGGCGGAGTTGCAGCGTTTGGGCAAAAAGTTCTACGTGACGAGCGCGAGCGGCGATCACGCCCGGGTCTATCCCATGAAAGTATGGGAAGAAATCGAAAAGAAGCTCGCGAAAAAGTCGTCCTACAACCCAGTCAAACAAAAGTTTCTGACACGCACCAACTATTACGGGCAAGTTGTCGAGGTGGATGGGCAAGGGCGCATTCTAATTCCACCGGTCTTGCGGGAATCCGCGTTGATGAAGGGCGAAGTGGATGTGCAGGGCGTGCTGACGTACCTGCAAATCTGGAATCACGCGCGGTTCCTCGAGCAGCTCGACCGTAATCCGATCACGGCGGAAGACGAAAAGGCTTTTGACGAACTGACCTAGGTTTTGAGCGTTTTACATACGCCCGTTCTGGTTGCGGAAGTCATCGAGTGGCTCCGTATCCGGCCCGAGGGAACGTATGTGGACGCGACGGCCGGCACGGGCGGACATGCGATTGAAATCGCGCGGCGGCTGACAACGGGGCGGCTCGTGGCGCTGGACAGGGATCCGCAGGCGCTCGAAATCGCGCGGGAGAGATTGAAGCCGTACGGGGAAAAGGTGGTTCTGGTGCACGCAGAATTCTCAAAGATCGGGGAAGTGGCGGAGGATTTGAACTTGCCTCCGCTCGATGGAGTGCTCGCCGATCTGGGGATCTCAAGTCTGGAGCTCGACAGCCCTGAACGCGGATTTTCGTTCCGCTGGGCCGCGCCTCTGGACATGAGGATGAACCCCGACACGCAGCTTACTGCGGACGAAATTGTGAACCGCTGGTCGGAGAAGGAAATCGCCGACCTCCTCTATCAGAAGGCCGAGGAGCGGGACTCACGCAGAATCGCCAAGGCAATCGTTCGGTCGCGGCCCATTCGCGACACCGGACACTTGGCAACGGTTGTGGCAGGTGTTCGTAAAGCAAGGGGAAGGCAGAAACTGCAGCCCGCGACAAAAACGTTTCTGGCGCTGCGGAATGCGGTGAATCGAGAAGAGGAGGAACTCGAGCAGTTTCTTTCGCGAACCCCTGCCACTTTATCTATTGGAGGACGGTGGATCGTCCTCAGCTACCATTCGCTTGAAGACCGACCGGTGAAGCAGGCGTTCCAACGCCTGGCGCGAGAAGGAAGTTTTCGCGTGCTGACCCGGAAGGTGATCCAGCCCGGCGAAGAGGAGATCAGGAACAACCCTCGCGCGCGCAGCGCAAAAATGCGCGTCGCTGAAAAAATCGTAAACGTGGAAGGCCGCCCGGCCAGGAGCTGGCAATGATGGAATCTTACACGGAATATTACACGGTCAAGCGGATCGACAATTCGAGGCTGATGCGTCCGGCGGCGACGGCGCAGATGAAGGACTTCTGGCGGCGCGTCGCGACCGGCTCGGCTATGGCGGCGTGCCTGCTGTTTTACGCCTGGCAGCACTTCGAATGCATACAGATCCGCTACCAGCTCGAGCAACTCGACAGCGAGCGCGCCCAGGCCGCGGAGCTCAACCAGCAATTGCATCTCGAGGTTGCCACACTGCGCTCGCCGATGCGGGTGGACGCGATTGCGCGCAACCAACTCGGCTTGACGGTCCCCGTGCCCGGGCAAGTGGCTCCGGCGGAAGGGGCGAGCGATGCAGTGCTGGCCGATGCGCGCCCGGTGCCGCAGTCGCCGCGGCCCTGATACCCGCCTGACACGAAATCGGCAAGAGTTTGTGGTCCGCCGTAGCGGACCCTTTCTGGCGGCTTGACCGCGCCCGCTGCCAGAACACGTTTCCAAACGGGGAAGGCCGGAGTTTATGGAGCAGCGCAACCCGCGTCTTCGCTGGCTGATCATTTGGGTCCTGGCAGTCGTTTGGATGGGCATCGTCGTCGCCCGCCTCGGTTACCTGCAGCTTTACTCCTACAGCGAGTACCTCGCGAAAGCGCAGCACCAGCAGCAGCGAATTTTCGAACTCAGCCCGATGCGCGGCACGATTTATGACCGCAAGGGGCACGAGCTTGCGGTCAGCTTGCCGATGGACTCGGTGTTCGGCGATCCGGCCGAGATTACGGACGTCGAGATGGTCGCGCGGCTGCTGTCGGGCGTGTTGAACATGCCGGCCGACGATCTGGAGACGAAAATTCGCGAGGCGCATTCGCCGGTGCGGTTGGCGAAAAAGCTTTCACCGGAAACGGTGCAGCGAATCAGCGATATGAATTTGAAGGGCGTGTTCTTTCAAAAGGAGAACCGCCGCGTGTATCCGCAGCGGGAGCTGGCGGCTTCGGTACTCGGCTACGTGGACGTGGATGAAAAGGGAATCGGCGGAATCGAATACTCGCTCGACAAAGAGATCCGCGGGCGCCCCGGCAAAATGATGGTGATGGCGGACGGGCGGCGGCGGCAGTACGACCGGCGCGAATCGGCTCCGGAGACGGGCGCGAGCGTCACGCTGACGATCGACGAGACGATCCAGTACATCGCCGAGAAGGAACTGGCGCGGGGCATCGAGGAGACGCACGCCCAAGCCGGCACGGTCGTGGTGCAGGATCCAAACACGGGCGAACTGCTCGCGATCGCCAACTGGCCCACGTTCGATTCGAACGATGCGAACAAATATTCCGACGAGGTGCGCAGCGACCGGGCCGTGACCGCGGCGTACGAGCCGGGATCGACGTTCAAGGTGATCACGCTGACGGGCGCGATCGAGAATGGCATGGCGACTCCGGACGAGATGATCGACTGCCAGATGGGGTCGATTCAGTTGCCCGGGCGGCTGATTCACGACTGGCACCCGTTCGGCGTGCTGAGCGTGCGCGGAATTCTGGCGCAGTCGAGCGACGTGGGCGCGATTAAGGTGGCGCTGCGGCTGGGCGCGCCGAAGTTCTACGACACGATTCGTGCATTCGGCATGGGCCAACTGACCGGCATCGAACTGCCGGGCGAAAACCGAGGGCTGCTGCGGCCGCTTGAAAACTGGTCGGCGAATTCGATCGGATCGCTGGCGATGGGGCAAGAGGTGAGCGTCACGCCGGTGCAGATTACTTCGGCGATTTCGGCGATCGCGAACGGGGGAACGCTGTACGAGCCGCGCGTTGTGCGCGAGACAGGCGGAGATGCAGAGGCGCGCGCAGGCTTCGAGCCGCGGCAGGTGACGGACGGGAAGACCGCGGCGGAGATGCGCGAGATGATGGAGGATGTGGTCCTCGAAGGCACGGGAAAAAATTTCGCGCAGCTCGACGGCTATACGGCGGGGGGAAAGTCCGGCACGGCGCAGAAGATCGATCCGGCGACGGGGCGATACTCCGCGAGCCAGTACAACGCGTCGTTCGTGGGCTTTGCGCCGGTGAACAACCCGGTGGTGACGATTCTGGTGGTGCTTGATTCGCCGGTTGGACCGCATCACGGCGCGCAGGTGGGCGGACCGGTATTCAAGCGGATTGCCGAGCAGGTCCTCACGTATCTGGATGTGCCGCACGATGTGCCGGCGCCGACGGACGTGGAGACGGCGAAAAATTTGGGCGCCGCGCATCGGCCGGAAGCGGCAGGTTCCGGCAGCGAGGAATCGCAGCGCTTCGCAGCGGCGGTCGCGAAGACGAGGCAGCCGGAAGGCGCGTCGCCAACGGTGGCGTTTGGAGATGAGGCTGTGGTGGTGCCGAATCTAGCTGGGCAGAGCGTTCGTGGCGTCACGGAGGCGTGCTCGAAAATCGGGCTGGTGCCGTCGCTGATCGGCAACGGAGTTGCAGTGGAGCAATTCCCGGAGGCCGGAGCGCAGGTGCTGCGGGGCAGCGCGGTGACGGTGCGGTTCGGGCGCGCGGGAGGGATGGTGACGGTGTCGGCGCGAGGGAGCGGGGATTGAGCGTTGCTTTGAAACACAAGCCGGGCTTGAGAAACGGGAAGGCGAGCGCGAGACTGGAAGAGCGCGCCATGAATCTTCAAAAACTACTTGCCGGAGCCGAGATCGCTGGCGTTACGGGGCCAGCGGAAGTTGAAATTCGATCCGTGGCATACGACAGCCGCAAGGCTACGCCGGGGAGCATTTTTTTCGCGCTGCACGGGGAAAAGCTGGAGGGAGTGAAGTTTGTCGAAGACGCGCTGCGGAGCGGCGCGGTTGCGGTGGCGAGCGCCAGCGCGCGGCCCGCAGGAATTCCGAACGAGACGACGTGGGTTGAACTGGCAGCGGGTTCGGAACGGCGCGGGCTGGCGATAGGGGCGGCAAATTATTACAGGCACCCAGCCGACGCGCTGGGACTCGTGGGCGTGACCGGCACGAACGGGAAGACGACGACGGCGTATCTCGTCGATTCGATTTTGCGCGCGGCCGGGCACACGACGGGACTGATCGGCACGACAGGGTATCGCACGCCGAAGGGCAGCCGCGAGGCGCTCAATACGACGCCCGAATCGCTCGACTTGCAGCAGATGTTCGCCGAGATTCGGGACGCCGGAGGCACGCACGCGGTGCTTGAAGCGAGTTCGCACGCGCTGGCGATGGAGCGGTTGTGGGGCTGCCATTTCGCGGCGGCAATCTTCACGAATCTGACGCGCGACCATCTCGATTATCACAAGACGTTCGAGGAGTATTTTGCAGCAAAGCGCCGATTGTTCGAGGGCACCGGCGCGGGAGCGCCTGAAGTCGGCGTCATTAATGCCGATGACCCCTACGCGGCGCAACTTGCGGGGCTGGCGCGGCGCACGCTGACGTACGGGCTCAAGGGAGCGTCCGATTTGACCGCGAAGAAATTCGCGCTCACGTTTCACGGGCTCGAATTTACGGCGCAAACGCCGGCGGGGAATATCGAGGTGCGCTCGCCGTTCGTGGGCCGGATTAACGTGTACAACATTCTGGCGGCGATCGGCGCGGGGATCGGGCTCGAAATTCCCAACGCGAAGATCGAAGAGGGCATCGCGAAGCTGGAGCTCGTGCCGGGGAGATTTCAGCGGATCGACGAGGGGCAGCCGTTCCTCGTGGTAGTCGATTACGCGCACACGGACGACGCGTTGCGCAACTTGATTGCGACAGCACGCGAACTGGGGCCGACGGCGCGGATCATCACCGTTTTCGGCGCGGGCGGGGAACGCGATCGAACCAAGCGCCCGCTGATGGGCGAAGCGGCGGGCTCGCTGAGCAACCTCGTGGTGCTCACGAGCGACAACCCGCGCAGCGAAGATCCGCTGCGGATCATCAACGACGTTGTCGTGGGATTGCAGAGGGTGAACGCGAAGTACCGCGTCGAGCCGGAACGCGAGCGGGCACTCGAAATCGCCATTGAGGAAGCGCAGCCAGGTGACATCGTGCTGCTGGCGGGGAAGGGCCATGAGACGTATCAGGTCCTGCGCGATGGGACGATTGAGTTCGACGACCGAGAAAAAGCGCGGGCGATTTTGCGCCGCAAAGGGTATTCGAAGCCAGTAGCGCGAAATTAACGGAAGGTCACTGCGGCAAAGCGCGCGAAGGCACTTGATTTCAGTAGGGACCGGGACTTGCAAGATAGCAGGAGTGGTATTGCGCTGAACGGAGATTGCCGCTGACGGTAAGACCGACGGCTCGGGAGACGCGATGCGGTGGACAGTGGCTCAAGTGGCTGAAGCGCTGGGTGTCGCGGCTCCCGCGTGGCTCGACGCCATGGCCGGGGTGGCCGGCGTGTCGATTGATTCTCGGACGATTCAGCCCGGAGAACTGTTCATCGCCATACGCGGACCGCGTCACGATGGACACGGTTTTGTGGCCGGCGCGCTGGGGCGCGGCGCTGCGGCCGGGGTGGTGGCGCGCGAGCGATTCGGGGAGTACCCGGAGGAAATCCGCGGAAAGCTCTTCGCCGTCGGCGACCCGCTCGAAGCGTTGCAGCGACTGGCCTCGCGCGCGTGCGAAATCTGGCGCGATGGGGGGAAGGGCAGGATTATCGGCGCGGTGGCCGGATCGGTCGGAAAGACGACCACAAAAGAGATTCTGGCGGCGCTCCTGGGCGCGCGGTTCGGCGTGCTGAAGACCCAAGGGAATTTGAACAACGAGTACGGCCTGCCGCTGACGTTGCTGAAGCTTGATGAGGAGCACGGCGCAGCGGTGGTGGAATTGGGAATGTCGCACCGGGGCGAACTTGCGCGGCTCGCGCAGATTGCGTCGCCGGAGGTAGGCGTCGTGACGCGCGTCGCGGTGGAGCACCTGGAATTCTTTTCGTCGATTGAGGAGATCGCGCTGGCCGAGCGCGAGCTGATCGAGAATCTGGCGTGGCCGAACGCGACCGCCGTGTTGAACGCGGACGATGAGCGCGTGGCGGCGTTTGCGAAGGTTGCGCGCGGGCGCGTGATCACGTTCGGCACGAGCGCGCGGGCCGAGTTTCGCGCCGAGGCGATCGAGGAACGCGGGATCGAGGGAGCGGCGTTCGATTTCGTGTGGCCCGGCGGGCGCGCGCGGCTGGAGTCGCCACTGATCGGACGACACAACGTGATGAACGCGATCGCGGCGCTGGCGGCGGCGAGCGTCTGGGGCGTTGGCGCGGAGGAAGCGAAGCGCGTATTTCCGGCGCTCGCGCCAGCGGATAAGCGCGGCGAGGTGGTGCGATTTGAAGAAGGGTTTTCTGTGATCAACGATTCGTACAACTCGAGCCCGACGGCGCTGAATTCACTGGTGCAACTGCTCGCGGCGACTCCGGGTTACCGCCGGCGAATTGTGGCAGCGGGCGAGATGCTCGAACTCGGGAACTCCTCGGGTGATTTGCATCGCGAGTGCGGGCGCGCAGCGGCGACTCTAAGCAAGATCGATTGGTTGATCGGCGTGCAGGGGCACGCGAAGGATTTCCTGGCGGCTGCGATCGAGGCGGGACATCCCGCGGACCACACGCAGTTTTTCGCAAGCTCGGCGGAGGCGGCCCAGTTCCTCGAAAAATTCATCACCCGCGGCGATTTGCTGCTGCTGAAGGGTTCGCGCGGAACGAAGATGGAAAGAATTCTCGAAGCGATCGACGCGCGGCACCGGCGCATGGCCGCGAGAGTCCCGTCCGAAGCCCTTGAAGTCGGGCGAAAGGGATCGCACTGAGATGCTCTACTACCTCTTCTTCTTCGCGTTGCGCCGGCATTTCAGCCCGCTGAACGTGTTCCGTTACATCACGGTGCGCACGGCAGTGGCAAGCCTGACGGCGCTGCTGCTTTCGCTGGTCTTCGGGCCGTGGATGATCCGGCGGCTGCGCGCAATGCAGGTGAAGCAGTACATCCGCGAGGAAGGGCCGAAGGGCCATCAGAAAAAGGCGGGCACGCCGACGATGGGAGGCGTGCTGATCGTCGCATCGATCGTGATTCCCACGCTGCTGTGGGCCGATTTGCGGAATCCGTACGTCCTGCTGGCGCTGGGCGCCACGCTCGCTTTCGGCACGATCGGATTCATCGATGATTACAACAAGGTAGTGCGGAAGCACAATCGCGGGCTGACGGCCGCGGGAAAGTTCGCGCTGCAAGTGCTGACGTGCGCGTTCGTCGGCGCGGTGCTCATCGGATTGCAAGCGAGAGGCGCATATTCAACGCAGTTGAGCGTGCCGTTTCTAAAGCGGCTGCATCCCGACCTGGTGATCGATGCGCTGCTCGGCCACCGGTTTATCTGGCCGATGGCGTACGTGCCCTTCGTGGTGTTTCTCGTGCTGGTGATCGCGGGGCTTTCGAACGGAGTGAATCTGACCGACGGGCTGGACGGGCTGGCGATCGGCTGCGTGCTGATTTCGTCGGTGGCGCTGACGGTCATCACGTATCTATCGAGCAACGTCCGCTTCGCGGAGTATCTCGAGATTCAAAAAATCCCGGACGCCGCGGAGCTGACAGTTTTTTGCGGCTCGCTCGCGGGCGCGTCGCTCGGGTTTCTCTGGTACAACGCGCATCCCGCCGAGGTGTTCATGGGCGACGTCGGCTCGCTCGCGCTGGGCGGGGCGATCGGGACGGTCGCCGTGATTCTCAAGCAGGAAATTCTGATGCTTTCGATTGGCGGGATTTTTATTCTGGAGTTGCTCTCGGTGATGATCCAGGTGGCGTCGTTCAAGCTCACAGGGAAACGCGTGTTTCGCATGGCGCCGCTGCACCACCATTTCGAGCTCGCGGGCTGGGGCGAGTCGAAGATCATCGTGCGATTCTGGATCATGGCGCTGGTGTTCGCGCTGTTTTCGCTGACGACGCTGAAATTGAGGTGATGGCGAGTGAGACCCGGTTTCGAGCTCGAAGGCAAGCGGGTGCTGGTCGTGGGACTGGCGCGCACGGGGGAGACCGTGTCGCTTTTTGCAGCGGGCTACGGCGCGAAAGTGACTGCGACGGACGAGAAACCGGAGAGCGCGCTGGCCGAAACGGCCGCGAAGCTGCGCGCCGCGGGAGTGAGACTCGATCTGGGTGGCCATTCACAGGCGGCTTTTTTCGAGCAGGATCTGATCGTCGTCAGCCCGGGCGTGCCTGCGAATCTTCCTGCGCTGGCGCTCGCGCGCATCGCGGGAATTCCGGTGTGGAGCGAAGTCGAGCTGGCGTGGCGCTTCCTGCGCGGGAGGCTTGTCGGAATCACTGGCTCGAACGGCAAGACGACGACGACTTCGCTCGTGGCGCACATCCTGAAAACGGCGGGGATTCCAACGCTTACGGGAGGCAACATCGGCGTGCCGCTGCTATCGCTCGTCGAGAGATCGACGGATTCGAGCGTCACGGTCGCCGAGCTCAGCAGCTTTCAGCTCGAGGAGATCGAAAAGTTCCGCCCGGAGATCGGCGTGCTGCTCAATCTGACGCCGGATCATCTCGACCGCCACGCGTCGTTTGAGGAGTATGCGGCGGCGAAGATGCGGCTGTTCGAGAACCAGCTCGATCGCGATGCGGCGGTGCTGAATGCGGACGATCCCGAGGTCACGCGGCGAATGCCCTCCGGCCCGCACATTTACTGGTTCAGCCGGCAGAAGCGAGTTGCCGAGGGCGCGTTCTTGCGCGACGGACAGATTGTTTTTCGCACAGACGGCAGCGAATTCGCGCTGGGGCGGCGGGACGATATTCCGCTGCGGGGCGAGCACAACGTGGAAAACGTGCTGGCGGCGTGCGCGGCGGCGTATCTCGCGGGCGCCGATTCCGCGGCGATCGCGAATGGTGTGAAGACGTTTCGCGGCGTTGAGCACAGGCTGGAATTCGTCGCTGAAATCGGCGGCGTCGTTTTCTACAACGATTCGAAGGCCACGAATGTGGATGCGGCGCTCAAGGCCATCGAGGCGTTTCCGGGGCCGCTGCTGGTGATTCTGGGCGGCAAGGACAAGGGCAGCCCGTACACGCCGCTCGTGGAGCCGCTGCGGCAGCGCGCGAGATTGGCGATTCTGATCGGAGCGGCGGCGGAAAAAATCGCTGCGGATTTTGGCGACGCCGTTCCGTTCGTGCACGCAGGCACGCTGGATCGCGCCGTGCAGACGGCAATGGACCGCGCGCAGCCGGGCGACACGGTGCTGCTTGCGCCGGCGTGTTCCAGCTTTGACCAGTTTGAGAATTACGAGGAGCGCGGACGGACGTTCAAGCAGCTCGTTGCAAAACTCGAAACTCGATCCGCGGCGGGCACCCCCGCGCGAAAAGGATAACGGATGCCCCGGAGTTTACAGCACGACCGGCAGTTGTTCATCGTCACGCTGGCGCTATGCCTGATTGGCGCGGTGATGGTTTTCAGCTCATCGGCGATCACGCTGCAAGAGCAGGGAGGGAACGGCTACTCGTTTCTTCTGCGGCAGCTTCTGTGGATCGTGCTGGGGATCGCCGGAATGTTCTGGTTGATGAAGACGGACTACCGCAAGCTGCGGCAGCCGCGCGTGATTTTCACGGCGCTGTCGGTGACGCTGGTGATGCTGATCGCCGTCTTCTTTCTGGATAGGTCGCATGCTACGCATCGGTGGATTCGCCTTGGCGCGCTGAGCCTGCAGCCATCCGAATTCGCGAAGCTCGTGGTGATTTTTTACCTCGCGTGGTTTCTCGAGATTCGCCGCGAGCCGCGCGGCGTGGGCGTCAACAACCTGCGGCAGACGCTTCTGCCCGCGGTGGGCGCGGTGCTGCTAATGGTGGCGCTGGTGTACAAGGAGCCGGACCTCGGCACGGCGTGCATGATTTTCTTCATCGCCGCCGTGATGCTCTTCATCGCCGGGCTTTCGTACCGTTACATTTTGGGCGCGGCACTGGCGGCCGTGCCCGTAATTTACATCGCGATCGCGAGCGTGCCGTACCGTTTGCAGCGCGTGCACGCGTATTTCTCGCCGGGCGCGGACCCGCAGGGGCACGGCTTTCAACTGGCGCAGTCGCTGATCGCAATCGGCTCGGGCGGATTCTCAGGCGTGGGCCTGATGGAAAGCCGGCAAAAGCTGTTTTTTCTGCCCGAGGCGCACACGGATTTCATTTTCTCGATCATCTGCGAGGAGATCGGATTTATCGGCGCGATCATCGTGCTCTCGCTGTTCGCGGTGTACGGCTGGCGTGGATTCGTGGCCGCGATGAAGGCGCCGGACGCTTTCGGGCGTCTGCTGGGAATCGGGATCACGACGATGGTCGTGGGGCAGGCGCTGATCAATCTGAGCGTAGTGCTCGGCCTGGTGCCGACGAAAGGGATTCCGCTGCCGTTCGTCAGCTACGGAGGATCAAGCCTGCTCGGAATGCTTCTGGCAACCGGAGTGCTGTTGAACATCAGCCAGCACGCGGACGAGACGTGAGCGCGGATGCGAAAAATTTATTGATCGCGGGCGGCGGCACCGGCGGGCACGTTTTCCCGGCGCTGGCCGTGGCGAAGGAATGGCTCCGGCGCGGGAGCGAAGGAGAAAGGGGCGTCGTGTTTGTGGGAACCGAGCGCGGGATGGAAGCGCGGCTCGTGCCGCAGGCGGGGCTGCCGCTGGAGACGATCCGCGTGGCCGGCCTGAAAGGCATCGGCGGGGCGAAATTCGTGCGCAACGCGGCGATGCTTCCGGCGGGGCTGTGGGACTCGGCGAGAATCTTGCGCCGGCACCGGTTCAATGTGGCGCTGGGGGTCGGCGGATACGCTTCCGGCCCGATGATACTTCTCGCGGTGATGAACCGGATTCCGAGCGTGCTGTTCGAGCCGAACGTCGAGCCGGGATTCACCAACCGCGTTCTCGCTGGGCTTGCGACGCGCATCGCGGTGGCGCATCAGGATACGGCGGCGCGATTCGGCGCGAAGGCGGTGGTGACCGGATGTCCGATCCGCAAGGAATTCTTCGCGGTGCCCGCGAAAGAGCATCGCGCGCCGTTTACGCTGCTGATCACGGGAGGAAGCCGCGGCGCGCTTCCGATCAACCGCACGGTTGTCGATTCGCTCGACCGGCTGGCCGCGCGAAAAAACCAGCTTTTCATCGTGCATCAGACCGGCGAACGCGACTATAATGCGGTGCGAGTAGCTTATGCGCGGCGCCAATTTCAGGCGGAGGTCGTCCCCTTCATCGAAAACATGGCGGAGAGGTTTGCCCAGGCCGACCTGATTGTTTGCAGGTCGGGAGCGATCACTGTCGCGGAGGTGTCAGCCTCCGGACGCGCCGCCATCTTTATCCCCTTTGGCGCCTCAACTGACGCACATCAGACGCGCAACGCGCAAGCCATGCAGGACGCAGGCGCAGCCCGGCTCCTGCCGCAAGAAGAGCTGACGCCCGAGCGCCTGACAAACGAGATTTTTTCCCTCCTGGACCAGCCCCGGAGAATTCAAGAGATGGAAGATTGCGCCCGCGCGCTCGCCCGCCCGCGCGCCGTCGAAGACATCGCCGATCTACTCGAAGGGGTGGCACGGGCATGAGCGTCACGTTTCGCAATTTCCAGCGAATTCATCTGGTCGGCATCGGCGGCAGCGGCATGAGCGGAATCGCCGAAGTGCTGCTATCGAGCGGCTACGCGGTTTCAGGCTCGGACTTGAAGGCGTCGCCCGCCACGCAGCATCTGCGCAAGCTCGGCGCGACGATCCACGAATCGCATCAGGCCGAGAACGTGCACGGCGCGCACGTGGTGGTGGTTTCGTCCGCGGTGCCGCAGGATAACGTCGAAATCGTCGAGGCGCAGCGCCAAAAAATTCCGGTGATCCCGCGCGCCGAGATGCTCGCCGAACTGATGCGGCTGAAGCAGGGCATCGCCGTGGCGGGCGCGCACGGCAAGACGACCACGACTTCGATGGTCGCTTCGGTGCTTGGGGCGGCGGGGCTCGATCCGACGTTTGTGGTGGGTGGGCGCGTGAATCACGTAGGAGCAAACGCGGGTGTCGGCCACGGCGAATACATGGTGGTCGAGGCGGACGAAAGCGACCGGTCGTTTCTGCTGCTTGCGCCAGTGATCGCCGTGATCACGACGATCGACCGCGAGCACCTCGATCAGTACAGATCGCTTGAGGAGATTCAGGAGGCGTTTCTCCAGTTCGCAAACCGCGTGCCGTTTTACGGCTCCGTCGTGCTGTGTCTCGACGAGCCGAACGTGCAGGCGATTCTGCCGCGCGTGAAGCGGCCGGTGGTTACATACGGCACGTCGAGCCAGGCGGACTTGGTGATCTCGGATGTGAAGCTCAGCGGGCTTTCGAGCGAGTTCCGGCTGGCGTATCACGGCGAAGACCTCGGAATCTTCCGGCTGCCTGCGCCTCCGGGAATGCACAACGTGCGGAATGCCGCGGCGGCGGCTGCCGTCGCGCTGGCACTGAACGTCCCTGCGGATTTGATCCGCGCGGGCCTCAAGAGTTTTTCGGGCGTGGCGCGGCGATTCGAAATTCGCGGAAAATTCTCGGGCGTCACGCTGATCGACGACTACGGCCATCATCCGGCGGAAATTCGCGCCACGCTCGAGGCCGCGCGCGGCTGCGGTTACAGGCGCCTGCTGGTGCTTTTTCAGCCGCACCGCTACACGCGCACGCAGCATCTCTGGGAGGATTTCCGGCGCTCGTTCAATGAAGCCGACATCCTGGTGCTGACGGACATTTACGCGGCGGGCGAGCAGCCGATCGAGGGCATCACCGGCGAGCGCCTGACGGAGGCGATCAGCAAGGCAGGGCATAAGAATGTCGTGTACTCCAGCACGCTGCAAGGCGGGATCGAATTCATGCTGCGCGAGGCTCGGACCGGCGATGCTGTCCTTACGATCGGCGCAGGCAGCGTTGGCCGGGTAACCGAGGAGCTCGCCATGCTGCTCGAATCGAGGATTTCGACATCGCGCCATGCGGATTAACGACAAAGCGGCGGCGCGTCTGCGGGAGCTCGGCGTCGAGTTGCGCCAGGGAGTATCGCTCGCGGAGAAAACTTCGCTCGGGATCGGCGGCACGACGGACGAAATTCTGCTGCGGAAGTACGAGTCGATTCCGGAAGTCATGCGCGTGCTTGCGGATGAGAATATTCCGCACCGGTTTCTCGGCGGCGGCACGAACGTGCTGATAGCAGACGGCGAACTGCCGTTCGTGGTGTTGCATCTGCCCACGGCGCATCCGGGCATGCGCGTCGAGGGGAACGCGGCGTACGTGGATGCTTCGGCGGACCTCGGCGGCATGGTGACGTTTTGCGCGAAGCACGATCTCGGCGGCATGGAGGGGCTGATCGGCGTGCCGGGAAGCGTCGGCGGCGCGCTGCGGATGAATGCAGGCGCGTACGGAACGCAGATCGGGCCGCATGTGAGGGAAGTGGAGCTATATCGCGCCGCGACGGGAAAGATCGAGACGCTGCGCGGCAGCGAGATTCGCTTCGATTACCGGCACACGTCGTTCGCACCGGAGGACGTGATGCTGCGCGTGAAGCTCGAGCTTCCGTCGAAGCCGTTCAAGGAAATTCTGGCGGGCATCAAAGTGTGCAACGAGAAGCGCCGGTCGAGCCAGCCGCTGAACCAAAAGAGCGCGGGGTGCATTTTCAAGAATCCGCAGGGCGGCTCGGCGGGCCGCATGATCGACGAACTAGGATTGAAGGGGCACCGCGTGGGCGACGCGATGGTGAGCGACCGCCATGCGAATTTTTTCGTGAATACGGGGCACGCAAGCTGCGCGGACATGCTGAAGCTGATTGATGAAGTGCGCGAGCGAGTGCGCAGCGCGTACGGCATGGAGCTGGAGAACGAGGTAATCGTCTGGCGAAATTAAAGGCCATGGACGCGGAAGTGTATCCGCAGGAAGTGCTCGCGGATGAGGAGCCGAAGTATCTTCGCCGGCAGAAGCCGCTCGAAATCAAGCGGCGGAAATTCGGGCGGAAGGCGTGGAGCACGTATCTGCGCGTGACGATGTGGGCCGCGGCGGGCATCGCGGGCGCGTTCGTGGCCTACGAGTGCGGACATTTCCTGCTGGCGTCGCCGGAAATGGCGCTGATTCATCCCGATCAAGTGGGCATCGACGGGAACCACTACGTTTCCGATGTGAGCGTGCGGGAGCTGTTTGCGGCCGACCGCGCCAAGAGCGTGCTGCGGATTCCGCTCGACGAGCGGCGGCGCGAGCTCGAAGCGATGCCCTGGGTCGAGCAAGCGACCGTGCGGCGCGAGCTGCCCAACAGGATCGCCGTCGAAATCGTGGAGCGGACTCCGATTGCGTTCTTGCGCGAGGCGAACGCTCTGGCCCTCGTGGACGCGCACGGCGTGATCCTCGAGCGTCCGCTCGCAGGCGATTTTCATTTTCCGGTGGTGACCGGAATCGGCGCGAACACGGTGCTCGACGAGCGCGACAGCCGCATGCAGATGTTCGCGGGCTTCTTGCAACAGATCGAATCGGCGCAGTCTGGAGCGTCCGATCGCGTGAGCGAAGTGAATCTCGCGGACGCGCACGACTTGCGCGCCACGATGACGGGCTTCGAGAGCGACGACGCGGGCCCGGCGCCCACGCGGGCCGATATTCCCGTCCTCGTGCATTTCGGCGACAGCGATTTCGCTGGCAAGTATCAGACGCTGGTGGATGAGTTCGCGCAGTGGCACGCGAAGGCGGGGCGCATCGAGTCGGTGGACCTACGCTTCAGCCGCGAAGCGGTGGTGAATCAGGATACGACCGCCGTCGCGCAACAGCGCCCTCCGAAACAGGGAGCCGCACATGCATCGAAGCAGGCGCGATGATTTTGGGACAGTGATTTAAGGAGCAAGCGATTTGACCAAGAAAGAACGGCTCATTGTGGCGCTCGACATCGGGAGTACGAAGACGTGCGCGCTCGTCGGGGAAATGGACGACGAAGGCGGAGTGAAGTTCGTGGCGCTCGGCGCTGCCGAATCGAAGGGCTGGCGCAAGGGCCAGATCGTGAATCTCGATCTGGCGGTCAGCTCGATCCGCCGCGCGGTCGAGGAAGCGGAGACGATCGTCGGCGTCCCGGTGGAATCGGCGATGATTGGCGTGGCGGGGAGCCACGTGCGCGGCGTGAACAGCCGCGGCGGGATCACGGTGGGCGCGAAGCCGCGCGACGTCCAGCGCGACGACGTGCGCCGCGCGATTGAGGCCGCGCGCGGCGTGACGCTGCCGGAAGACCGCGAGGTGCTTCACGTGCTGCCGCAGGAATTTTTCCTCGACGCGCAGGACAACATCCGCGACGCGATCGGGATGGTCGGACAGCGGCTTGAGGCCAACGTGCATATCGTGACTGCGTCGGGCACGGCGACGCAGAATATCGTGACGGCGGTGAATCGCGCGGGCGTGCGCGTGGACGATACGGTGCTCGAACCCTTCGCTTCGGCCGAAGCGTGCCTCACGCAGGATGAGCGCGAACTCGGCGCGTGCCTGCTCGACATCGGTGGCGGCACGACGGAGCTGATTGCATACGCGGGCGGCGTCGTAAGGCACACGGCGGCGATTCCGGTGGGCGGCGATCATTTCACGAACGACCTTGCCGTGGGGTTGCGGACGCCCGTACCGGAAGCCGAAAAGATCAAGCGCGAGCACGCGCAGGCCTTTCGCGAGTTGTTGACTGACGACATCGCCATCGAAATCGCGAGCGTGGGCGACCGGCCGCCGCGCACCGTGTTTGCGCGGATGCTGGCGGACATCGTCGAGCCGCGCGCGCAGGAATTGCTGATGCTGATCCGCGATGAGTTGCGGCGCGCTGGGCTCGAATCGCAGATTCCCGCAGGAATCGTGCTCACGGGCGGCGGCGCGCAACTGCGCGGTTTGCCGGAGCTGGCCGAGCGCGTGTTCAATCTGCCGGTGCGCATTGCGGTGCCGCGCGGCCTGGCGGAGATGAGCGAGGAAGTTTCCCGGCCCGAGTATTCGACGGCAGTGGGGCTCGTGCTATACGGAGCGCGCACGCGGCGCATCGCGGGAGCGCGACCGACGGGGTTCATGGGCAAGCTCAAGAGCATGTTCGCGGGGGCGTGACGCAGAAAAAGATCGAGCGGTTGCTTTGGCAGGGGCGATTCAAAAATTTCAGGCCTGAATTTCTGGGGAGGAAGCATGGCAAAGGAATCGAGCATCCGGCTTTCATTCAGTGAAGAGGTGCAGGACGGCGCGAGAATCAAAGTGATCGGCGTCGGCGGCGGCGGATCGAACGCCGTCAACCGCATGATCCGCGCGAAGGTGGAGGGCGTCGAGTTCATCGCCGCCAACACCGACTTGCAGGCGCTGAAGCTTTCGCAGGCGCCGGTGAAGTTGCAGCTCGGAGCGAAGCTGACCAAGGGACTCGGCGCGGGCGCGAATCCCGAGGTCGGGCGCAAAGCGGCGCTCGAAGACACGGAGAAAATTCTCGAAGCGCTCGACGGGTCGGACATGGTGTTCGTAACGTCGGGCCTGGGCGGCGGCACCGGCAGCGGCGCGGCGCCGGTGGTGGCGAATCTCGCGAGCGAACTCGGCGCGCTGACGGTCGCCGTGGTGACGAAGCCGTTCGCGTTCGAAGGCAAGCGCCGCATGCAGCAGGCCGAGCAGGCGCTCGCCGAACTCGTCGGCTGCGTGGACACCGTGATCGTGATCCCCAACGAGCGGCTGATGGAGTGCGTCGAGCAGGGCACGAGCTTTTTCGAGGCGTTTCGCATCGCGGACGACATCCTGCGGCAGGCCGTGCAGGGAATTTCGGACATCATCACGATTCCCGGGATCATCAATCGCGACTTCGCCGACGTGAAAACGATCATGTCCGGCCAGGGCTACGCGGTGATGGGCACGGCTGTCGCTTCAGGATCGAACCGCGCGATCGACGCCGCGAACCGGGCCATCAACAGCCCGCTGCTCGAAGACAACAACATCAACGGCGCGCAGGGAATTCTGATCAACGTGACCGGTTCGTCAAGCCTTTCACTGCACGAAATTCACGAGGCGTCGTCGATCATTCAGAAGGCGGCGCACGAGAATGCGAACATCATTTTCGGCGCGGTGCAGGACGATGCGATGAAGGAGTCGGTGAAGATCACCGTGATCGCCGCGGGCTTCCGCGAGGTCGCCGGGAAGAAGACGCACACGCGGCCGTCGTATCTGCCGAAGACGTGGAAGGCCGGGCGCGAGCAGCCCGTGGCGCCGCAGCAAACGAACGTGGTGCAGCAGGTCGCGCGAAACGTCAGCGACGTCGCGCCCGAAATCGCGGCGGACGATCTCGACGTGCCGACGTTCCTGCGGCGGCAAGCGCAAAAAGCGTAGCTACTGACCACCGCTTCCGCAGGGCAAGCGGATTGATGCGCGCGTACGATTCTCTGCAGGTTCTCCGTGAGCCACACGGTTGCAACTTCTCGTCTTAGGCACGTCCGGGTATAGACTCCGGACGTGCGTAATTCAGTCCAAATTCGACCGGATGTCTCCGCTGATCTGATTGAGCGTGCCCGGCGGGAGCCGAAGCAGGAATGCTGTGGGCTGCTGGCGGGGCGCGCCGGAGTGATTACGCGCACGTTTCCGGCGAAGAACATTGCGCCGAATCCGGCGACCTCATACGAGATTGCGCCCGAGGAGACCGTCCGGTTCATGCGCGAATTTCGTGCGGCGGGACTCGAATTCCTGGGCATCTACCACTCTCACCCGAATGGAGAGAACGCGCCTTCGGCGCGCGACATCGAGCTCGCGTACTACTCGGAGGAAGCTTACTTCATTCTCTCGTCGCGGCCTGATGCGGCTAAGCCAGTGCGCGCGTTTTCGATTCGCGAAGGCCGCGTGACCGAACTCCAGATCGAGATTCTCTAGGCAGGTATTCTCAAGACGACGGCCGTGATGTCGTCCTGCTGTTCGCTGCCACCTTCGGAAAACTGTGCGGCCTCTTCGAAAATTACGTCGAGCGAGTCCTCGGCGGAAACCCCTCGGCATTGCCGCCAGATTTGGATCAGCCGCTCCCAGCCGAAATCCTGTTCGTGGCGGTCGCGCAGCTCGTGGAGGCCGTCGGTGGCAAACAGCACGGCATCGCCGGGCTGCAATTGGACGGAGTGGCTCTCATAGGTCGAGTCCGGGATCATGCCCGAAGGCAGACCTCCCTCGCCGACCGGGCCGCAGCCCGAGTCCGACACGACGAGCGGAAAGGGCAGCCCGGCATTCGAGAACGTCAGCCTATGCGACTCCGGATCGAACATCGCGTACAGCGCGGCGGAGTATCGCCCCGGAACGGGCCGTACGAGCAGGCGTTTATTCAGGAGCGTGAGCGCCGAGCCGGTTTCGCCCCCGGTCTTATGAATGCCGCGCAGCATCCCCATCACCAGCGCCGCATAGAGCGCGGCCGAAAGGCCTTTTCCAACGACGTCCCCCAAATAGATTCCGACCTGGCCGTCCGGCAGCGTGAAGAAATCTGCGAAGTCGCCACCGACGCCGGCATACGGCGAAAAGCGGTAGGCGACTTCGTACGAGTGTCCGCGGAGCGGCGCAGCCGGCAAGAGCGAGAGCTGGATCTGCCGCGCTTCTTCCCGCTCATACTCCGTGATCGGGCCGCCTAGGTAGGTCTGGGTCGCCATCGGAACGCTCAGAGTACCAACACTGACCCCTTTTCAGGACATCTTGCTGCGGTTGCGTTGCGAAGAAAGCGATAGCGGGACGCTAGGGGTTATGGGGCTTCGAGGCTCAGCGAGCCGCGCGCGCGCCGGCGAGCAGGGCCTCAGCGGCTTCGAGGCGGCGGGAGTAGAGCGGGAAGTTCGCGGCGAAGGAGGCGACTTCGCCGCGGACGCGCTGCTCGACGCTCGCATCGCCGATGTGGTCGAGCACTTCGGCGATCCATCCAGCGATTTTCTCCATTTCGGGCTCGCGCATGCCGCGCGTGGTGACGGCGGGAGTTCCCATGCGGATGCCGCTGGCCTTGAGCGGCGGCAGCGGATCGAAGGGGATGGAATTCTTGTTCACGGTGATGCCGGCGCGATCGAGCGCGGGCTGCGCGACGCTGCCGGTCAGGCCGCGTGAATTGATGTCCACGAGGAAGAGGTGATTGTCCGTGCCGCCGCTGACGATGCGATAGCCGCGCCGGGCCACCGCGGCGGCGAGCGCCTTGGCGTTGGCGACCACCTGTTTCTGGTATTCGACGAACCCAGGTTCGGTGGCTTCCTTCAAGCAGACGGCTTTGGCCGCGATGATGTGCATCAGCGGGCCGCCCTGAATTCCGGGGAACGCCGCGCGGTCGAGATCTTTGGCGTATTTTTCGCGGCAGAGAACCAAGCCGCCGCGCGGGCCGCGCAAGGTCTTGTGCGTGGTAGTCGAGACGAAGTCGGCATACGGCACGGGACTCGGATGGACGCCCGCGGCGATGAGCCCCGCGATGTGCGCCATGTCGACGAAGAGCGTCGCGCCGATGGACTGCGCGATTTTCGCCGTCCGCGGAAAATCGAAAATCCGCGAATACGCGCTGGCCCCCATCACGATCATTTTCGGTTTGTGCTCGCGGGCGAGGCGGTCGAGCTCGTCGTAGTCGATCGTTTCGGTGTCTTTCGCGACGCCGTACGGCACGAACTTGTAGGTCTTACCGGAAAAATTCAGCGGATGGCCGTGTGTCAAATGGCCGCCGTGAGCGAGGTTCATGCCAAGGACGACATCGCCCGGCTCGAGAGCCGTCATATAGACGGCGAGATTGGCCTGCGTGCCGGAGTGCGGCTGCACGTTGGCGTGGTCCGCTCCGAAGAGCGCTTTCGCGCGATCAATGGCGAGCTGCTCGGCTTGGTCCACGAATTCGCAGCCGCCGTAATAGCGCTTGCCGGGATAGCCCTCGGCGTATTTGTTCGTGAGGACCGAGCCCATGGTTTCCATCACCGCTTCGGAGACGAAATTTTCCGACGGGATCAGCTCGAGGCCGGTGGCCTGGCGGCGGACTTCTTCGCGCAGCACTGCAGCGATGGCGGGATCGGTCTCGTCGAGCGAACGGCTCATTCTGCGAAGTTCGGGCGAGTCTTTAGTCATGGTCGCGCACATCTTAGCAAAACAGTTGAACAGTGGCGAGTGGCGCGGGGCCTGCCAACTTTATCTATGCACGTGGCAGAGGAGCGCGGCGACAAAAGAAAAAGCCCGGCTGGTGCGATCTCGCCGCACCGGCCGGGCTTTGAGGCGTTTGAACCGCTAGAAGCTGTACTTCAAGCCGAATTGCAGGATGCGCCCCGGCACCGAACTCGAGGTGATCTCCCCGAAGGTCGCCGAGCCGAAACCGTTGCCCGGTTGATTGAACTGGGCGTGATTCCAGAGGTTGAAGAATTCCGCCCGGAACTGAAGGCTGGCGTCTTCGCGCAGTCCTCCGACGGTCGTGTTCTTGATGATTGCGGCATCGAAGTTGAGCTGCGTGCAGCAACGAAGGATTCCGACACCGGAGTCGCCGAAGCCTGTGCCGCACTCGACGAACGCCGGTTTCGCTCCCGAGCAGCCCGTCCCCGGCGTGCCTCCCGGATTGGGAATCCCGCCAAACTCGGGCAATGACGTGAAGGCGCCCGTGTTGAAGGCTGGTTGAATCGTTCCGCAGCCGGGTACAAACTGTCCCAACCGGCACCTCATGCTCCCCGACGTGGTGAGGTCCAGGCCCTTGCAGACACCGAGAGAATTACAAGCGCCGGTGTTCGCGGATGCGAGTTCGGCTCGGGAGTAAGGGCCGGTGGGGGGAATCGAGGCGCCGTACAGAAGGGTGGCGGCGGAGCTGCTCGCGTCCGTAACCGTGAAAGGCAGACCGTCCTGAATCGTGGTCACGCCAGAAACGCCCCACCCGCCCAAAGCCTTCTCTTTCCACCCCTCGCTCTTGTAGGGAATCTGGTAGCTGTAGCTAAGCACAAAGCGTTGGGGGCGATTGAACGCCGCCAAGCCGTACTGCTGCCGGCGATTCAAAGGGTCGTTGGAGGATGCGCTGCCGGAAAGCACGTTCCCCGGCGTGGCGATGCCGGCGCCCGCCTCGCTTGCGTTGACGTCCGTGATGAGTTTGCTGAACGTGTAGGACGCCTGAATCATCAGCCCGTGGGAGAAGGTGTGCCGGAGCTGGGCCTGCAAGGCGTTGTACAAGTGGTTCCCGTCCGTTTCGACTTGCTGCAGATTTCCCGGATTCACCCCCAGGTAGGCTACGCGGCCAAGATAATTGCTGGAGGTGTTCGCGAGCACTTGATTGGCGGGGTTGGTGTTGGCGGAGTCATTCATCGGGAATGAACTCGCGGGCCTTTCGAGCAGCTGGTCGACAAGGTCCGTCGGCGGATTGGGGGCGCCGGCCACGAGATACGCAAGGTTCGGATCGCGGTTCCAATCGTAGAGATGAATTCCGTGTGTGCCAACGTAACCGATGTCAGCCACCCAGCCGTGCGCAAATTCGTACTGAACGTCGAGGTTATATTGCTGGATCTTCGGAGTGCGCATCGCCGGGTCGTCGCCGGAATTGATGAGCCCCGTGGCGTTGCTGCCGAAGGCGTCTGTAATGGCGGTGGCACCGTTCACAGCATCACCCGCCGCCACCTCTAGGGTTCGAGGAATGAACCCAAGGAACTGGGGGCATGAGTTAATGGGAGCGAGAACGGTGCAGAACGGATTCTGAAGCGTCTGGCCCGGCTGCGCCCCGACGCCTGTCGCGTACGGGGGCTCATTGCCGAGGATGTTGTCCCCCACGAGATTGCCGTAGACGCGGTCGAAGAACATTCCGTACCCGGCTCGAATGACGAGTTTCTCGCTAAACGGCTGCCATGCCACACCGATTCGCGGCGAGAAGTTGTCCAGGGGCGATCCATGCAAAAGGGTCTTATTGCTATTCACCAGAACGCCGGTCGAGCCGAACTCGCCGGTTAGACCCTGATAAAGGGCCTTGTTGTAGTTGGACTGAACGATGTAACCCGCCAATGTGCCGCCCGGGTTATTCAAGAAGAAAGAACCCGTATCAACGAGGCCGGCCGCGGAGGCCGCGAAGTTCGTAAACACTCCATGGGCGTCGGAGGGCCATCCGTCATATTCCCAGCGAAGACCGAGGTTGACGGTCAGCTTTCGGGCCACCTTGATGTCGTCCTCAACGAACGTCGAGTATTCGCTGATGCGCCAGTGGTGAGGATTTGGAGAGCCATTCGGCAAGAGTCGATTCGTGTCGTTTATCAACCAGTTCATGGCCACGGGTGGGGTGCCGTCGATAGCCACGCCGCTGCTGGCGGTCATAAGATCGGCAATGTTCCCGGCCATAATCCAACCTCGTTCACGGTTCGGCTGGGCCCAATTCCACTGGATGCGCTGAGTGTTCACTCCCGCTCGAATGGACTGCTTGCCGTGGTTCCAGGAGATCTGGTCTCCCGTCAGAAAGCTCGTCTGGATACTTCGGGTCGCCGAGAAGAAGTTCCCTCCAGCGCTCCACGTTCCCCATGACGACCCTGGAAGCCCGAGATCGCCAATGATCGGGACGAGAGAATCCTCCCGATTGGTGCCGGCCTGCCCCGAGAGGGGGCAAGCGGTGCCGTCATTGACCGCAGGAGTGATGCCCAGTGTTGTGATGCCGTCACCCGCGCAGGCCTGGACTGTGTCGCCGTCAGTGACATTGAGGTACAAGCGCTGGAAGGAGCCAAATACTTCGTTCACAAAATTGTTGGTGACGACCGCCGTGTCCTTCAGAACCGCGGAAGTCGATGCATACTGCGCATCCTCCGGGGCGCCCGGGTCGCAGCCGGTCACAATGCAACTAAAACTCTGGGTCTGCGGGTCGCCGGAGAAGAAAAACTTTTCCGATATAGTGTTCTTGCTCGTAAGGACGTAATCACTGTTGAGCATGTATTGATTTTCATTGGCGGCGGTGGCTTGCGATATCGTAGTCGGTGCCGAACACGAGGACGTCGCAACACAGAAAGGGATGCCGCTCGAGTTGTAACGCAGGCTGGGAATGTAATAGCCGTTGTTATAGCCGCCCTTCACCTGGGGAATTTTCTCCGTCTGCTCCAAGAGATTGATGAAGGTATTGCTGATGTTGGACCCATTGTTCGCCACCGCTACCCCTGTGCCCACAGGGATACCGATGGATGCCAAGAAGTTTACCTCGCCGCCGAACGCACATCCCAGGTATTTCCGATACGTCGAGGCATCGCAGAGTCCGCCGATGGTGTCCGTCGGGCCCGTTTTGCCGAAGTTGGCATTTAATGGATTCTGAATGCCGTAGTCGAGCGGGATCATGTAGCCAGCGCCCTGGTTCGAGCGCGCGCTCGCGAAGGGAACGCCCGGCTCGTTAAACGGGAGCAAGCCGACCTCAGTCAAGGAGGTGGCGAAGCCGTTGCTGCCGATTCCATTGAGCTGCCGCGTTCCCTGGTAGGAGCCGAAGAAAAAGAACTTATCCTTCTTGATTGGTCCGCCGAACGTGCCGCCGAACTGGTTCTGCTTCACTTCCGGAGGAGTATTGGCCAGACCTGAGCCTCTTTCCGAGTTCTTGAAAAAGAAATCATTGGCGTTGAAGAAGTTGTTGCGGTTGAACTCCCATATCGACCCGTGGAACTGGTTCGTGCCGCTCTTGGTCACGACGTTAACGTTTGCGCCTGGGTTCTGACCATATGCTGCGTCGTATTGTGACGTCTGAACCTTGAACTCCTGAATCGTGTCGGGATTGGGAATCGGGATTCCCGCATAGCTGCCCGACTGCGCTGCCCCGCCGCTGCCGTAGTTCGTGGTGATGACCCCGTCCATCATGTAGGTGTTCTGATCGGAGCCGGAGCCGTTCACGTTGATGTCCATCGTGCCGTTGCCGACTGCTGTCGCGGTTGCGACGTTGGCAGTGACGCCGGGCGAGAGGTCGATGACCTGCGTGTAATTACGCGTACTCAGGGGCAGGTCCGTAACAGTTTCGCCGGAAACCAGCCCACCGATGGTGGCGTTCTGCGCTTGGATCGTCTCAACTTCAGATTCGACGGTTACCTGCTGGGTCTGCGCGCCTATCTCGAGCTGGCGATTCAGCACAGGGGTTTCCGTGACGTTCACGGTGATCGACGGCACCTCGGAAGTCTTAAAACCGGACGCGGAGAACTTCACGCTGTAATTTCCCGGGGGCAGCAGGGAGAGCTTGTACAAACCGCCGGAGTCAGTGGTCGTATCGCGGGTCTGGCCCGTGCCAAGGTTGGTCGCCGTGACGCTCGCGCCAGCGATGCTTGCGCCGGATGGGTCGGTGACCGTTCCGGTCAACGCACCCGTTGTAGCGCTTTGCGCGTGAAGGTTAGTTGCAGTCGCTACGACAAGAAAGAGGAAGCCAAGTACGCAGACAAACGCATACGCAAGCGCCTTCGTGAACCGTGTCATTTCCCCCACCCTTTTCTTGGCCCAACAAAACGCGATTTGGAATCTCGCCACCCCGGCGAGGTATGCGCGTGGATTTACTATCTCCTCGGACGGAAGTCAAGTCAAAAGCGCAGTATCCCAAGCAATTGACTTCGGTTACGGACTCCCCTAACCTGAACCGTCCACAGCGCTGCAACCCGCGCAATTGAATCGCGTGCCGCCGTACCGCACGGAAAGAGTCAAACGAAGAATGTCGGACCTAAAGTTGACGACGCGGGCGGAAGATTTTTCGGAGTGGTACAACCAGTTGGTGCTGCGCGCCGAACTGGCGGACTACGCGCCGGTGCGCGGCTGCATGATCGTCAGGCCGTACGGATGGGCACTGTGGGAGAACATCACGGCGGCGCTCGACAAGCGGTTCAAAGCCACCGGGCATGTCAACGCAGCCTTTCCGCTGCTGATCCCTCGTAGCTTCATCGAAAAAGAGAAATCGCACGTGGCGGGGTTCTCGCCGGAGCTTGCCGTCGTGACGCACGGCGGCGGCGAAGAGCTCGAAGAGCCGCTGGTGATCCGGCCAACGTCGGAAACGATCGTCGGCCATGCCTATGCGAAATGGATTCAGTCGTATCGCGACCTGCCGCTGCTGATCAATCAATGGAACAGCGTGGTGCGCTGGGAATTGCGCACGCGGCTTTTCCTGCGCACGCTTGAATTTTTCTGGCAGGAGGGCCACACGGCGCACGCCACTGCCGAGGAAGCCGAGGCCGAAACGCGCCAGATGCTCGACATTTATACCGATTTCGCGGTGAACGAAGCGGCTGTGCCCGTAATCCCCGGGCGCAAGTCGGCGGCGGAGCGGTTTGCGGGCGCCGATCAGACCTATTCGATCGAGGCCATGATGGGAGACGGCAAGGCCTTACAAGCCGGGACGTCGCACAACTTGGGCCAGAATTTTGCCAAGGCTTTCGAGATCCGCTACCTCGATAAGGGCGGCGTCCTGCAGCACTGCTGGACGACTTCGTGGGGGCTTTCGACGCGCTTTGTCGGCGCCATCATCATGGTTCACGGCGACGATCAGGGGCTGATCCTGCCGCCGCGCCTCGCGCCGTATCAGCTCGTGATTGTGCCGATCTTCAAGACCGATGAAGAAAAGGCCACTGTGCTCGAGAACGCCCATCGGCTGCGCCGCGAACTCGTCGATGCGGGCGTGCGTGTGAAAATGGACGAGCGCGACGGCATGAGCCCCGGCTTCAAATTCAACGATTGGGAGATGCGCGGCGTGCCGCTGCGGCTCGAGCTGGGGCCCAAGGACGTGGCGAAAGGCTCGGTGGTGCTGGCGCGGCGCGATCGGCCAGGAAAAGAAGGCAAAGCATTCGTCCCGCAGCAGGGAATTGCCGCGGCCGTGACGCAACTGCTCGACGAAATACAAAAGGCGCTGTACGAGCGCGCCCTCGCATTCCGCAAATCGAACACCGCGGAGGCTGCCGATTACGGCGAGTTCAAGAAAGCCGTTGAAAAGGGCTTCGCGCTCTCCTGGTGGTGCGGCGGCAGCGATTGCGAAGAGAAGATCAAGGAAGAGACAAAAGCCACAATGCGCTGCATCCCGATCGAGCAGCCCGGCGGCTCGGGGAAGTGCATTTACTGCGGCCAGTCCGCCAAAGAGAAGGCCGTCTTCGCCCGAGCGTACTGACGACGACCCCGGGATTTAGCGAAGAACTCGTCGGATCAATTGCCGACGAATCTCAAACCAGCTTAGAACTCCAAACGCGCCTGGAAAGCGACCATGCGCGGCGAGCTATCCCCACCCAGTCCAACGCCGAGGAGTCCCGTTGGCGGGGACGTCGTGTACGTTAGCGCTCCAAACCCAGTCTGGGTAGAAGGCTTTCCCGGAATGCCAGCAAGAACCATGCTCGGGAGCGCGAAATTCGGATGGTTGAATACATTGAAGAACTGGACGTCGAAGCGCATTTTTACACGCTCGGTCAACGGAAACCACTTTGTGAGGTAGAAGTCACTCCACGCAAAATCCGGCCCGCGCAGCGCGTTGCGGCGGAGGTTCCCGAATTGACAATTCGCGGGACTGTCGCCTCCGAAGCATGCCCCGGTGCTCGGATCAACGGTCGAGACAAAAGCATTGGGGTTGAGCCACTGAATTGTGCCCGGTTGTGTGACACCTGGAATGGCATTGTGTTCGTAGAGCGGTACGCCGGGAACAACGCTCGCAAATTGCGGCCCGCTGCCGTTCACGACGCCATTTCCATTTGCTGAATAGGGCGTGCTCAGTACAGAGAACGGAATCCCGCTATGCCAAAACACGGTTCCCGAGACCTGCCAGCCGTTCAGTGCGTCGCCAAGAATCCGGTTTTGGACCTTGACCGGCAATTCATAGACATATTGAGCATTGAGATTGTTCCGGACGTCGTAGTCACAGGGACCGTAGTCGCGAGCCAAGTCTCCCGGGAGGGGCGACAAGATTCCTCCCGCCGAGAACTGCAGGAATCCGCCGTTAGATACGGTGTCCATGCAGCGGCTCCAGGTGTAGTTGATTTGCCCCATCAGGCCGTGTCCCATGCGTTTCATCGCCGTCAGCTGTAGACCGTTGTAATGGCTGCTTGCGCCGGTGGAGAACTGTGTCACCGCTCCGAATCTGGGATCGGTCGGCTGGCTGTAGGGGAACGGGGCAAAACATCCCTGGCACACGGTTTGATAGCCGTTCACTTGAATGGAGTAGGGTTGGTTCAAAGCTCGCGTGCCAACGTATTGCACCTGGACCTTTCCCGTGGTTCCCAACTGCTGTTCCAGGCCAAGACTCCACTCCATGAAGTATGGTGCGTGAAGTTCGCCGCTGGGCATTGCCGTGATGGCAACTGGTGAGAGACAAGTCGAGGGATTCGATTGTGCAGACGCGCAGGAAAGCTGTCCCTGCGGAAACCCTGAACTGAACGTTTGATGGGCGGCGATGGTTGCGTCTACTGCGCTGTTAGGCACTCCCGGTGCAATGGCCGTCCCACCAACGGTTCCAAGAAGTCCGCCCTCAAAGGTTTGGACGTAGGGTGGATTGACGCCAACCACATCGGCGATGGCACCCGGTAAAATATCGCTGAAGAGTCCGAAGCCGGTGCGAAGGATGGTGTTGGGTCCAAACTGCCAGGCGATGGCAGTTCTGGGTTGCAGGATCGCCAGTGGCGTCGAGGAAAACACGTGGCCGAGACCGGTTTGAATGGCGGCGTTTAAGGGCTGATTCACATTATGGGAAATGGAATCGAAAGAGCCGCCTAGGCGAGCGATCTCCTGATGCGGATTCAATGGATTGGAATTCAAGGTATCTCGCAAGCCGAAGGTCCACGTGAGCTTCTTGGCCACCTTCCAAGTGTCCTGCGCGTAAAGATCGAGATTGAGAAAGTTGAAGGGCTCATTTGCGGAGGTGGGGAAAGTCTTTGTCGCTGTAGATGCAACTCCATAAATGAATTGGGGCAGAGTGGTGTAGATCACGGTCGGGACGGAACCCTCGCCGAAATCATAGTCGTTCAGGCGAAAAATCCGGGTATTCGTTCCGAAGCGAAGTTCGTGTGCGCCATGGCTCCAAGCCAGGTTGTCGTTGATAAAGAACCGAGAGGCGCGCCTTCCCTGGACCCAGGTGTTGTCGAGCCCACCGACGGTGGTGAAAGGCGCATTCGCGCCGCTGCCTTGCAGAACGATGGGGAATGCGGAAAGAGTCTTCTGAAAATCCGCGGGCCCAAATAGGCTCTCGTACCACGAAAATGCCGGGTTGAAGTAGTTCACAAGATTTTGCGAAAAGATATGCGCATAGCCCGCAGCAAAGGAGTAGAGCGGCTGAGGGGAAAGAGCGTCGAACAAAGGGTTGATGGGATCTGTCCAGACGGCTTGCAGCCCGGTATCAGCCTGAAAGCGATACCAGGTGGTGTTTTTTTCATTGAGATTAAAGTCGATGCGAGCCGTCTGGACCTGTTCGTGATCGTCACTCGAATGCGAAATGCTTTGGCGATTGGCGCAGCCGTTTCCATCCGGCGGATTGCCGGCTGCCCGGCTGCCGTCCGCGTTGAACGGGCAACCGAGCACTTCAAGCGGACTCCCGCTCAGGTTTCCGTAGAGGGAAAACATCTTCTGATAGCACGGCACCGACTGCGGGGACGGCTGATAGACTGACCCCGTGACGGAATCGGTTCCCCCCAAAGGGAGTTGTTGCAAAACGTAATTCTGGAACATTGGAGTTGGGACGGTAGTGGCTGTGACAATGGGCAGGGCAATCCGAATCCACTCGCTATCGAAGAAGAAAAACAGCTTGTCGTGGAGAATCGGTCCGCCCAAGCTGCCCCCAAAATGATTCACGGTCGAGCGCGGCTTATGATTCCCCGGTGTCGCGTTTGTGAAATAGTCCGCTGCGTTCAATATCGAGCCATTCCAGATCTCGTAAAGATTTCCGTGGAACTGGTTCGAACCGGACTTCGTAACGTAGTTCACTTGGGACGCTCCGTATCGCCCCTGGTCGACCGAATAGGAGAGCGTGTTGACGGTCACTTCTGAAATCGAGTTCAGGCCCAAAACCAGATTTGTCGAGAGGCCGCTGTTAAGGTTCGTTAGGGGATCGTTGGTCTCAAGCCCATCCACGATGTAGCCGTTGGAGAGGGCGGGCAGCCCGTTGAACTCAACGTTGCCATACCCATTCGAACTGCCGACGAAATCATTGCTACTGCCTGCCGTGTTGATAAGCGCGCCCGCGGCAAACTGAAGAGGGTAGGTCAAATCACCGCCTGGATTGGGAAGGTTCTCCAGCGCTGGTGCATTCAGATTCATGGATGTGTTTGCGTTTTCGGGATTGATGAGCGGCGCTTCCTCGGTTACTTGAATCGTCTGATTCGACCGAGCTACTTTCAAAGTGATGTTGACCGTCTGTTTTTGGCCGAGACCCGAAACCACCTTGTCGATCTGCTCTGGGTCGAACCCTTCCGCCTCCGCGCTGACGGAATACGTACCCGGCAGGAGTTGAGGGAAATTGAACCGGCCCTCGACGTCGGTGTTGGCGCTGCGCTTGAGACCGGTCTCACGGTTTACGATGATTACCGTCGCGCCCGGAATCGCCGCGCCGGATGCGTCCGTCACTTGACCGACAATCGCGCTCGTGGTTTCTCCTTGCGCCGATATCCGCGCGGCGGCTCCTAGAAGAAGCAGGCTCGCGAGAATCATTCCGAAAAACGCCGCTTTACTCATATCGCGCGTGTTACTGCTCCTGCGGGCCCACCGCCCGGGCTCCATATTAAGCGCCATGTCGGACCTATATTAATCATGATTAAGCTAAAATGTAAATGGCGGTGTATACAGAAAGGTACGGAGGCGTGGATTGTGATCGAAAGACTGCTCGCGTGATTGTGGGGCGGCTGCACAAAGAGGAGCCAGCAATGACGGGGCCAGGCGCAACCTGGCAACTGCCATCGAGTGGTGCTCCGTGTCGCCGGGCCGGAGCATGCGTTTACTCATCGCGAACACGGACCCTTGCGCCACCACCGCCCCGCAGGCCGGCGTGCTAGCTTAAGTCTTAAGCGGCAGGAGGCGCCTGGGAGGGCGCACGGGTACTATGGATCGAGCAAACCAAATCGGCGAGCGCGGCGGTTCGAAATTTAACCTGATCGTGACGCTGCTCATTCTCGGAGCGATGGTTTTCGGAGCCGTCAAAGTCGTTCCCGTGTACTTCGCAAACTACCAGTTTCAGGATGCAATCGAGAGCGAGTCCCGCTTCGCCCTTACCGGCTATCCCAAGAAAAACGCGGACGACATCCGAGACGACATCTATAAGAAAGCGCAGGAGCTTGGCATTCCCGTAAAGCCGGACAGCATTCAGGTGGTCGTCGGCAACGGCACCGTCGACATCGCGGTCAGCTACAGCGTTCCCATTGATCTGGCTGTATATCAGTGGACTCCACAATTTCATCCCCACGCGGACAACCATTCGATTTAAGATAGTATTTGGTCTTGGGGGTCACTCAGACGGATTCCGGGCAGTCCCATCCCCGGAGGCGCCGCGCCCGCCCGGCCGCGGCTTCTGACACGCGTCGAAGTTCTGCGCACTTCGTACCGGAGACACTGATTGCGGATTCGAATTGCCCGCGGATTTTGGAGCTCCCGTTTTGGGATCGCGTTGCTGGTCTCGATGCTGGTGGTGTTGCTCGCCGCCACGATCATCTTCGCGCATTACTACATCCAGTTCGGCCACCTGATTGACCAGCGCCTCACCGGACAGGTTTTTCAGAACACTTCCCGTGTGTACTCGGCTCCCGGCCACATCTACACGGGCGAAACGATGCGCGCGAGCGACCTCGCGAGCTACCTGCTGCGCGCCGGATATCAGGAAGGCGCCGTCGCAGGCGCTCCGGGAGAATTTCATGCGACGAACGCCATGGTCGAGATTCGGCCATCGGCGGATTCGTTCTTCCGCGGCCACAACGCGCTGCATGTGAATTTCGAAGGCACCGAAATCTCCCACATCACGCAAATGTCCGATGGCACCGAACTCGATTCGGCGGAGGTCGAGCCGGAACTGCTCACCAACCTGTTCGACAGCTCGCGCGAGAAGCGGCGCGTAGTCCGGTTCGAGGATCTGCCGCCGGTGCTCGTGCACGCAGTGCTCGCGGCGGAGGACAAGCGCTTCTTCGAGCACGGCGCGCTGGACATGGTTCGCGTATTCGGCGCGGCGTTTTACGACGTGACGCGCGGCCAGAAGGCGCAAGGCGCCAGCACGATCGACATGCAGGTGGCGCGCACTTTCTTTTTTTCGACGAAGCGCGAATGGCGGCGGAAGATCAAGGAAATCCTGATGGCCGCCGAGATCGACGAGCGCTTCTCGAAGACGCAAATTCTAGAGCTCTACGCCAATGACATCTACCTCGGCAATCGCGGCAGCTTCGCCATCCGCGGATTCGGAGAAGCTGCCCAGGCGTATTTCGGCAAGGATGTGCGCGAGCTGACCGCGGGTGAGGCCGCGTTTCTGGCCGGGATCATTCGCGCCCCCAACCGCTATTCATCCGCCGAACGCCACGTGGACCGCGCCGACGAGGCTCGCGACCGCGTGCTCGGGCAGATGGTCGAGGATGGCTACCTCACCGCCGAACAGGAAGCCGCCGCCAAGAAGCTGAAGCTGAAATTCGTGAATGGCGGCCTCGTCAGCAGCTCCGCGCCGTATTTCGTTGATATGGTGAAGGATCACCTGCTCGAAAAATATTCCGAGAGCGATCTCGAAAACCAGAGCTTCCGGATTTACACGACTCTCGATCCCGACCTCCAGCGCGCGGCAACGGATGCCGTGCAGATCGGCGTCGAGAATCTGGACAAACTTCTCGCGCGCCGCTACGCCGCGTGGAAGAAAAAGGGCCAGCCGGTCGCCGAGGCGCAGGTGGCCGTGGTGGTGCTCGATCCGCACACGGGCGAGATTCGCGCGCTCGTCGGCGGCCGGGACTACGGCGAAAGCCAACTCAACCATGCGCTCGCGCGGCGGCAGCCGGGGTCGGTTTTCAAGCCGTTCGTGTACGCGGCGGCGTTCAACAATGCGGCTCAGGGGCTTCAGCCGGTCGTGACGCCCTCAACGATTGTGGATGATTCCCCCACCACGTTTGAATTCGACGGCAAAGAATACACGCCGGACAACTATGGCGAAGAGTTCTACGGACCGGTTACCGTTCACGACGCGCTGATGCATTCGCTCAACGTGGCGACCGTGAAGGTCGCCGAGCTGATCGGGTATCAGCGTGTGGTTGATCTCGTGCGGCAGATGGGCCTCGGGACGAACATCCAGGCGACGCCAGCCGTCGCGCTCGGCGCATATGAAATGACGCCAATTGAGGTGGCAGCGGGATACACCGCGTTCGCGGCAAACGGCGTGCGCGCCGAGCCGCTCTACATCCGCAGTGTGGTCTCAAGCGACGGCAGCACCGAGGAGACTACCGCGCCCACGACACGTTCGGTGCTCGATCCGCGCGTCGCCTACCTGACGACGAGCCTCATGGAGGACGTGATCAATCACGGCACGGGCTATCCCGTCCGCGCGATGGGATTCACCGCGCCGGCCGCGGGCAAGACCGGCACTTCGCGCGACGGCTGGTTCGCCGGGTACACATCGAACCTCCTCTGCGTCGTGTGGGTCGGGTTCGACGACAATCGCGATCTCGGATTGGCCGGTGGCCAGGCCGCCGCGCCGATATGGGGCGAGTTCATGAAGCGAGCCGTGACCGTGCCCGGCTACCGCAATACGCAGCCGTTTGAGGCTCCGCCGGGCGTCATCGAGGAAACGATCGACCCGCAGACCGGCCAACTCGCCACGCCCTCGTGCCCGCAAAATGCGCCGGAATACTTCATCGCGGGAAGCGAACCGACGCAGTATTGCCAGCTTCACGGCGGCCAGACGGCGCAGTCGGGACAGGGCTCTTGGATATCACACTTGTTCAGCAAGGAATCAAATGGGCAGCCGCCTCCGCCCGCGAATTCCACAGCTGCGGCGCCCGATGCCGCGATTAACGCCCAGCATACGAAAGCTGCTCCGCATGCGAAATCTCAGCCGACCCCCGCGGACCAGCAGGCCAGCCAGCCCGAGAAGAAAAAGGGCATTCTCGACCGGATATTTGGTATCTTCGGTGGAAGTAGCAAGCCGGCGGACAATTCCAAGCCCCAACAGTAAGCCCGGGCGCACATGCGCCGGCCAAACAGGAGACGGGCAATGAGACGTTTGGCCCTCTTCGCTATAGCCCTCGCCTTCACGGCCGGAATCGGCCGCGCGCAGCAAGCACCCGCCGGTCCACCTGTCCTTCCGACGAACGATTCCGCTTCCCAGAACCCGAACGAGCCGCCGATGACGCCCCGGCAAGTCGCCGTGATGCGCGCGCAAATCCTGATGGCGCGCAAGGACTACCAGCAGGCGGCGGTCGCGTACCAGCTTCTTCTGCAAGACGACCCGCGGAATCCCGATTTTTTGAATCAGGTGGGCATGGCGTACCAGCAATTGGGAGACGGCGAACGCGCCGAGCATTTTTACCGGCGGGCGATTCATGCCGACAAAAACTACTCGCGCGCCATCAATAACCTCGGCACACTCGAATATGCAAAGCACCGCTATGGCAAGGCGATCAAGTACTACAAGAAAGCCATCTCCGCGGGAGGCGATCTGGCGCCCATTTACAGCAATCTTGGTTACGCCTACTGTGGCATCAAGCTGTTTCCGGAAGCAATGCAGGCGTTCGCCAAGGCTCTGGCCATCGATCCGGAAGTTTTCGAGCACCACGGCGGCAGCGGGTCGATCTTCCAGCAGCGCAGCGCCGTCGATCCGGGCGTTCTGTATTTCATGCTTGCGAAATCGTACGCGAAGACCGGCGACGCCGAACGAACCGCGCGCTATCTGAAGCTCTCTCGCGACGACGGCTATAAGGATTTTCTCTCCGCCCGAAAAGATCCCGATTTCGCGCGCGTGATCAAGGACCCGCAGGTGCAAGAAGTGTTGCGCGTGCAGCCCGCCTACGCCGGTGAGCCGCAGAAACCGGTTTCGAACTGAGGCGGCGCGAAATTCTCCGCCACGCTCGCATGGCCGCTAATTTCGGATCGGTGCGTGCGGTGAGTGACGTTCTGTCCCTGTCCAAAACGGCGCATATCTTCCCTTGAAACTGTTGCTATAATACGCAACCGAGATGGCCTGCAGTTCATTGCGGCGGCTTTTCCTCTGTGCGTGTATTTTCGCGGGAACGTCGCTAGGCCTCACCGCACGCGCGGCCACACCTGATTCTTCTTCCTCTAGCGTTGTTGAATTGCGAATCGACGGCGAAATCGAGCCGGTCCTCGCGGAATATATCGTCAACGGAATCGACCAGGCGAATCGCGATCACGCGAGCCTGGTGCTCATTACGATCAGCACGCCCGGCGGCTTGGACACTTCCATGCGCTCGATCGTGCAAGCGATCCTGCTCTCGCATGTGCCGGTCGTGACCTACGTGAATCCCACGGGATCGCGCGCGGCTTCCGCTGGATTCTTCATCCTGCTCTCTGCCGACGTAGCGGCCATGTCTCCTGGAACCGACACCGGCGCGGCTTCTCCCATCATGGAAATCGGTGGGCAGGTGGTGCAGATCGACGAGACGCTGCGCAAAAAAATCCTGAACGAGGCGACCGCGTATCTGCGCAGCTACGTCAGCAAGCGCGGGCGAAACGTCGATCTCGCAGCGACGGCCGTCACGGACGCGAAGGCCTTCAGCGAAAAAGAGGCGCTGGACGGCAAGCTGATCGATCTGGTCGCCTCGTCGCCCGAAGATCTGTTCTCGAAGCTCAACGGCCGTACGATCACGCGCCTTGACGGATCGACTACGCAGCTCGCACTCACGAATCCGGTGATTGTGGCAGTCGATATGACGGCGCGGGAAAAGTTACTTTCGCGGATCGTCCAGCCGGATGTATTTTTCATCCTGCTGATCGTCGGCGTGCTCGGGCTGTACACCGAATTTACGCATCCCGGGATGTTCGCGCCGGGCGTGATCGGAGGGATCGCAGCGCTACTCGCGCTCTTCGCCATGCATATGCTGCCCGTGAGCTTGACGGGTTTGCTCCTGATCGCGATGGCGCTGGGCCTCTTCATTCTGGAGGCCAAATATCCGACGCACGGCGTGCTCGGCGTGGGAGGCGCGATTTCCATGGTTCTAGGGGCGCTCATGCTGATTCAGTCGCCATGGACAGGAATGGGCGTGAGCCTCAGCGCGGCACTGGGCGTGGCGATTCCGTTTGCGGTGATCGTCATCTTCCTGATGAGGGCGGTTCTGCGGTCGCGCTCGTGGAAGCAATCGGCGGGCAAGGAAGAGCTGCTTAAGGAAGAGGGCGAAGTGATCGAGCCGATCGGAGCGGCTCCGGCCACGGGACTGGTGCGGGTCCACGGCGAATTGTGGCGGGCCGCGGCGCAAGCCGGCGACGGCATCCCGAAAGGCGCGCGAGTGCGCGTGAAAAAAGTAGAAGGGCTTACCCTGCAAGTGGAACTTGTGGCGCCGTCGCGGTCGGCGGCTTCGTAGGCAGCGATTCGGAGGGAACAGCGATGGATTTCAATTTCGTGACGATCTTGGGAGTTGCGGCGGTCATCATCTTTCTGTTTTGGCTGTTCAATTCGATTTACGTGATCAAGGAGTGGGAGCGCGGGGTGGTGCTGCGCCTGGGACGGATGCAGCCCGAGGCCAAGGGCGCGGGGTTGCAGCTCGTCCTCTATCCCATCGACAAGCTGACGCGCATGTCGCTGCGAATCGAGACGCTCGACGTGCCGCCGCAGGACGTGATCACCCGCGACAACGTCTCGGTGAAGGTCAACGCGGTCTGCTATTTCCGCGTCGTGGACGCGAACCGCGCGCTTTCACAGGTGCAAAACTATCTGTATGCCACTTCACAGCTCGCGCAGACGACGCTGCGCAGCCTCATCGGCCAGTTCGAGTTGGACTCCATCCTCTCGGAGCGCGAAAAGGTAAACTCCAAGCTGCAAACAATCCTTGACCAGGATACCGAGCCTTGGGGTATCAAGGTAACGAAGGTTGAGGTCAAGCAGGTCGATATCCCGGAGAATATGCAGCGCGCCATCGCCAAGCAGGCTGAGGCCGAGCGCGAACGCCGGGCCAAGGTCATTCACGCCGAGGGTGAATTCGAGGCCTCGACGAAACTGGCGGAGGCGGCGGAGGTATTGGAGAAGCAGCCAGCTGCGATCCAGCTCCGGTACTTGCAGACGCTGACCGAAATTGGTGTTGAGAAGAATACGACCGTCGTATTTCCAGTGCCGATCGACCTTATCTCGCAGTGGTTGAAGCCGAACGGGGGGAATAAGTAAAAGCTCATGGCTGGGGGCGGAAGACGCGGGGGCGGCGACCGGGTGCTCGAGAGCAGGCACCTGGTGGGATTGTTTCTCGGCGTCGTGCTGTTGTGCGGCGTTTTCTTCACGCTCGGCTATGTCATGGGCCACAACCAATACGGCGGATCGGTTCATGCCGCCGATTCCTTCGATCGCATCACGGCGCCGCTGGTTCGTAGCGTTACCAAGCCCTCGCAGCCTGCGGCTTCGCCTGCGCCAACACCCGCGCCCGCGAATAGCGAATGGGATTTTTATTCCAAGAACAACGACAATCATCTCGAGCCTGCGGCGAAGCCTTCGTCGCCCGCGGCCGCTCCACCGGCAACAATCGTTGCGAAGAAGCCTGAATCTGCTCCTGCCGCGCCCGCCGGGAGCGCGCGAACGGTTCCAGCTTCGGCGCGTTTCCAGCCGCCGAAAATGCTCAAGGGCTCGGTGGTGCTTCAGATTGCGGCGCTCACGCATCAAAGCGACGCGCTGGCGATGGCCGACGCCCTGCAGCAAAAACAGTTTCCGTCGTTCGTTGTGACGCCTTCCTCGGACAATTTCTATCGCGTACAAGTGGGGCCGTATACGGACGAGCGCGCCGCCGAATCCGCACGGGCCGCGCTTGATCGTGCCGGTTTCAAGGCGATCATCAAGCGCTGAATGAGCTTTTCTTGGTATACGCGCGTGCTGCTCGCGCTCGCGAGCGGTCTGGCCCTGGCGCTCTCTTTTCCGAATTACAATCTCTCGCTCCTCGCGTGGATTTCCGTCGCGCTGCTTGTCCTGGCGTCCCATCGGGCGCGGCCCGCGGTCGCTCCGCTATACGGCTTCCTCCACGCGCTGGTTTACTACCCGGTGTGCCTCACCTGGATTGACGTCGTCGTCCGGCAGTACGGCAACGTTCCGCCGCTCACAGCGGCGGGGCTTGTGCTGCTGATTGCCATCACAGGCGGAATCATCTGCGCAATTTTTTCCTGGGGCGTGGCGTTTGCCTCGCGCAAGAGCGCGGCGATGGCTTGCGCGCTCGCGCCGTTCCTGTGGGTGACGCTTGAGTTCGCACGCGCGCATCTGCCGATCTTCGGCTTCCCGTGGAATCTGGCGGGCTACGCGGCCAGCGGCAGCGTCGCGCTCGTGCAGCTCACCACGCTCACCGGAATTTACGGCCTCAGCTTCGTCGTCGCGGGCTTCGGTGCGCTGCTCGCATACGCGATTCTCTCCGGCAGGCAGCGCGCGTGGAAGGCAGTGATCGCCACGGCGGCCGTGCTGATCCTGATTGTAGGCGGCGGACGCTACTTCGTGCCGCAAGACACGCCGCGTTTCGTCGCGCATCTCGTCCAGACGAATTTCGCGCAATCGTATGACTATCCTCCCGACTGGATGCGGCTCCACGCGGGCGATCTGGACGAACTCGAACGTATCAGCGTGGACTCGGCGACAAAAATCCCCGGCCTCGTCGTGTGGCCCGAGGTACCCGCGCCGTTCAGCCTGCAGGACGCGGACTTCGGCGGGCGCGCCAACCGCATCGTCCGCGAATCCGGCGGCGATTTCCTCGTCGGCGTCGAAGACTGGAAGAAGGACGCGGCAGGGAAGTGGATCGCGACAAACAGCGCCGTGCTGCTCAGCCCCGCCGGCACGCGGCTCTTCACCTACGACAAAATTCATCTCGTGCCGTTCGGCGAGTACGTCCCGCTCCGGCGCTGGATTACCTTCGCGGGCAAGCTCACTGCCGACATCGGCGACTTCACGCCGGGCGACGCCTACCGTGTGGGCACGCTGCCCGGCGGCAACTTTGGCGCGTTTATCTGCTTCGAGGCAATTTTCCCGAATGAGGTGCGGCGCTTCACGTCCAGCGGCGCCGAGCTACTCATTAACATGTCGAACGACGGATGGTTCGGGCGCTCGTCGGCTCCGGCGCAGCACCTGATGATGGCGCGCGTGCGCGCGGTCGAGAACCGGCGCTGGCTCCTGCGTGATACCAACAATGGATTCACCGTTTCCGTCGATCCGTACGGCCGGATCGTCGCCGCGCTGCCGACCGACGTTCGCGGCGAGCTCGACGCGCCCTACGATTTCCGCAGCGACTTGACGCTGTACGCGCGCTTCGGCGACTGGTTCGCCTGGCTCTGCGTCCTCGCCTCCCTCGTCTTGCTCGGAATGGCTGCGGTAAGGTCGAGGCCGTAGAAGAGCCAGCGGGACGCCGACGCTATGAAAGCCGGCTTGGGGACTGGCTTGGATTGTCAGGGAATCACATGATACTCGCTCTTAACCAGGCCGCTCGCGTAGTGCTGCGTCGCAACGTGGCGGAGCCGCAGATCGCGCGGCAGCGTCCCAAAGAGAGGAATCCCGTCTCCGATCAGCACGGGCACTCGCGTGATAATGAGACGTTGAATGAGGCCTGCGCGCAGGAACCCTTGAATCGTGATTCCTCCATCCACGTAAAGATGATGGGCGCCACTAGCGGCGAGTTTCGAAACGATTTCGGCCGGAGGCCCGGCCATTTGTTCCACAACGCCTCCGCGCGCCGCGGACAACTCGATGGGCCGGTTGCTCAGGACTACCACGCGCTTGTCGCCGTATGGCCATTCCGGAAAGGCTAGAACCGTCTCGAAGGTCTTGCGGCCGATCACGATCGCATCGACGCTTGCCATAAACTCGTCGTAGCCGTGGGGTTCGCCGCCGTCCGCCGGCAAAAAGTCGAGATCGCCGTTCGTTCGCGCAATGAAGCCGTCAACGCTGGTCCCGATAAAGACAGATGCCGTCATCGTAGACTCCTAATCTGTGGCCGTCGGCAATCCAGCCGCCACTTCAATAAGAGTAAATCATAAATTTCTGCAAACACGAGATTCGACTCAGGCGAGCTTCCGTCGAGTTTCGATTTTCGCATTTCGAGTTTCGTGTGTAGAATTCAATCATGGCTGAACACATCGAAGACTTGCAGAAACGCTACGACGAGCTCCAGAAACGCATCGGGCTCGTGCGGAGCTATCTTTGACGTTGAATCCGCGCAAAAGCAGCTCGCCGCAAGCGAAGAGAAAGTAAACGATCCGAATTTCTGGCAGGACCAGGAGAAGGCCCAGGCGATCCTTCAGGAGCGCAAGCAGCTCGAGGACCGCGTGAACGCCGGAAAATCGCTCGCGACCAAAGCGAGCGACCTCGACACGTATTTCCACCTCGCGCAGGAAGAGACCAACAGCGCGCAGCACGATTCACTCATGGAAGATATCGGCAAGGAGTTGGCCGCCGCGGACACCTACGTCTCGGAACTCGAGACGAAGACTCTTCTCGCCGGTGAAAGCGACCGTCTCAACGCCATCCTCACGATCAAGCCCGGCGCTGGCGGCACCGAGTCGCAGGACTGGGCCGAGATCCTTTTGCGAATGTACCTTCGCTGGGCGGAGGACAAGGGCTTTCGCGCGAACGTGCTCGAATCGACTCCCGGCGAAGAAGCCGGCATCAAGTCCGCCACGGTGCAGATCGAGGGCGAGAACGCTTACGGAATGCTCGCGGGCGAAAGTGGCGTGCATCGCCTCGTGCGGATTTCGCCGTTCGACCAGCAGGCGCGGCGGCACACGTCTTTCGCCTCGGTGTTCGTGATCCCGGAAATCGACGACAAGATCGAGATTGTCGTGAATCCCGACGACCTGCGCATCGATACCTACCGCTCGGGCGGGAAGGGCGGGCAGAACGTCAACAAGGTCGAGACGGCCATCCGTATCACGCACATTCCCAGCGGCATCGTCGTCCAGTGCCAGAGCGAGCGCAGCCAGCACAAGAACCGCGAAACGGCCATGAAACTCCTGCGCTCGCACCTCTACGAGCGGGAAATCGAAAAGCGGCGCGAGGAAATGCGCAAGCTCGACGCTTCCAAGCCCGAGATCAGCTTCGGCAGCCAGATCCGCTCGTACGTGATGCAGCCCTATCAGATGATTAAGGACCACCGCACCAAGTTCGAGCGCGGCGACGTGCAGAAGGTGCTCGACGGCGATCTCGACCCCTTCATCCGCGCCTACCTGCTTTACCGCCGCGAAGCTCCGGTTTAGGAAGCGTCCGGCATTTCCGCCGACGGTGAAAGGTGTAAGACGCCGCGATGGTCGGACGTCAGCCGCCGGCGCCTTAGTTTGTATGCAGCCATATTCGTTCGGAATACAAAAACAAACCGCCGACATATCGCGATCTCAGCGAACCCATCCCATCGCAGCACCTAATCTGATATTTACCAAGTACATCGCGGGCAGCTAAGCACGGCCTTGACCGGTCCAATAGACGCTCTAGATGGATGAATGTATGCAGTTTTTCCTTGACATGAACATTCTTGTAGTGGTATGTGCTGCGCAAACGGGGAATGTGCCGCACTTGAATTCAGGAAACTCAGCGGAGGGGGGGTCGAACATGTCAGAGAGCCATAGCGCGGTGAAGTCTGCCTTTTTGATGTTGCTTTGCTGTCCTGCAAGGTCTGGCGCGGACTTTGTGGCCGCCGAGCAGGAGCTGGCGGAAACAAGAGATCGCAATTCGGTTCGTTGTTCGAGTGTGCTTCGCGCCGCGTTTCTGGCAGCGCTGGCCATAGCTTTCTTGTGCGTGCTTATTGCTGGCAACTTATACGCGCAGGTGGAAAAAGCTACACTTTCCGGAACCGTCACGGATGCTAGCGGCGGGGTCATAGTCGATGCCAAGATCCAGGCGAAGAACGTCAACACCGGCGTCACCTATTCCGGCGGTACCGACGGGCAGGGACGCTACGTTCTCCCAGAAATGCAGGTTGGCACCTATGAGGTTTCGGCCCAGAAGGCCGGCTTCCAGCAAATGGTGCAAACCGGCGTCGTGCTGAGTGTCGGCGCGCGGCCGATCCTGGACTTCAAACTGTCAGTGGGCCGATCCGAGCAAGTCATCGAGGTGCAGGGCGAGGCTTCCAGAGTCGATACCGAAACCGCTGCGGTGGGCCAACTGATTTCGCCCAATCAAATGGAAAATCTGCCGTCCAACGGCCGCAATTTCACCGATCTCCTCAGCTTGGCGCCGGGCGTGGCGACGGTGCCTTCGAGCGGTGGTGGCGGCGGCCAGTCGGCCACCGTCTACGGTGAACAAACCAACTACTCCGTTTCCGGTTCGCGCCCGGTGGGATTGGCCTACATGCTGGATGACACCGACATCCGCGACGCGCTGGACCATGGCGCGGGCGTCAGCGTGATGGGGACTTCCCTCGGCATGGAGGCCATCCAGGAATTCTCGGTCCTGACCAACACCTACAGCGCGGAATTCGGCGGTACCGGCGCGGCCGTCAACGCGGTCACCAAGTCGGGCACCAACACTCTGCACGGCTCGGCGTACGAATACATCCGCAACAGCGTCCTGGACTCCAAGAACTACTTCGACGCCCCCGGGGAGAAACCGACTTTTAAGAGGAATCAATTCGGCGGCTCGCTAGGGGGTCCCATCAAGAAGGATAAAGCCTTCTTCTTCGTCAATTACGAGGGCCTGCGGGCGGGTACTGGCGAGACCTCGCGCGCGATTGTGCCTACCTCGTTGCCGGCCCTGTTCACGGCCGGCGGCATGACGCTAACCGGCGGCCACTGGGTAGGCCCTTACGGGCCGATAAGTCCGCTGACGCAAAGCATATTCGGCTTGTATCCGCTTGCCCAAAGCCTGTCTCAATGCCCCAATGTAACCGGTATCCAGTTTCTGCCGGGCACCGGCCTTTACTGCTCACATGATCTCCAGATCGGCAACGAGGACTATGTGCTGGGGCGCGCGGACTACACTTTGGGCACCAAGGATAGCCTGTTCGCCCGCTACATCAGGGAGAGCGCTTACCAGGTTCTCCCGTACGTGTATACTCCGGTCCCGGGATACCCGGAAATCGACAACGAGCACAACCAGTACCTCACCATCGAAGAGCGGCATACGTTTTCGCCCAGGATGCTCAACGAAGTCCGTTTCGGGTTCGTCCGGCTGTTTACGCTGACGGCGAACGGCGGCGTCAGCGGACCCCCTCTGCAATCGGCTCCCGGCCTGCAGGATATGGACTTTTCACCCGGCCAGAATCTGTCCTCGCTCGGTCCCTCGCCTACGAGTCCAAGCCGGCCGGTTACCAACCGGTTCAGCGGTGGCGATGATGTCATCATGTCGCTGGGCGCGCATAGTCTCCGCTTCGGGGCCACGCTAACCCGCGTGGAGTTGAACCAATATTGGGACCAGTATCCCGGCGGCGCCTGGATCTTCGCAGACCTCAGCGGCAACACGATACCCGGAACACCGTTGGGCGGCTCGATGTACGGCGACCCATTGCTGTGCGTGTGTGGGGCCGCCCCCAGTTACAGCTATACGACCCCGGGTGGGGTAACTTACCCCTTCAACCCCTACCGCTACTGGCGTCAGACCTGGGTGGATCCATACATCCAGGACGATTGGAAGATCACTAAGAGGCTCACCTTAAACCTCGGCCTGCGCTACGCCTGGGCCAGCAACCCGACCACGCGCCACGAACCCGTGTTCGTGATCAACAACTTAACCGCGCCGACGACGACTGAATACGACTTCGTCACCGCGAAGCATCCCTTTACCAGCAATCCCAATATCAAGAACTTCGATCCGCGCATCGGCCTCGCCTGGGACCCGTTCGGGGATCACAAGACCTCCGTCCGCGCCGGCTTTGGCATGTTCCACGAGCCGGTCACCGCGCGTACCTATGCCCTCGACAACACGTCGTTTCTCCCGAATGCCCCGCTGTTCTTTCTCTTCTTTTCCCCCACCTTCCCCGCTCTGCCTTCCAGTCCAGCGGACGCCGGCTCGATTGCCTGGTACTACGCCATCCTGCAGAACGTGGACACGGCGCCCTACGTTATGCAGTACAACCTGAACGTGCAGCGCGAACTGGGGCACGGGACCGTGCTCACGGTGGGCTACAACGGTTCCTCGGGCAACCACCTGTTCTTTTGGGCTGACGCCAACCCTCCGCAGTCCTTTTCCATGTTGACGCCCGCCCAGCAGACGGCGGCACTCGCAACCGGAAACTACCCCAGCGCTACCGGGGCAGGAGCGCCGGGCACGCTGACCAACCCGTTTATGGGCACCCACGTCAATGGCAACTTCCAGGCGGTGGAAGCCGTCCAACCCAGGGCACACTCCACTTACAACGCCTTGCAGGTCACCGTGAGCCGGCAGTTCGCCCGGGGCTTGGTCGGCAATGCCGGCTACACTTGGTCCAAGTGCCTGGATGATGCCTCGGCCACCATCAGCACCGAACAGGGCGAGTGGGCCGTCGTCGATGCCTACAACCCGAGCCTGGATAGAGGCCCTTGCAGCTTTAGCTCCAACCAGGTGTTTACCGCCAATGCCATTTATCGGCTGCCGTTCAACGGCAATCGGTTGGCGGACGGCTGGCAAATCAGCCCTATCGTCAGCGCCTATAGCGGCCTGCCCTTTAACGTCCAAACCATGTTTGGGGGCCTCTACCAATCCCAAACGGGTGGCGCCACCGAAGGCGAGCGTCCGGAGCGCGTCCCCGGCTGCAACCCAATGGTGAGGACCCAAACCGAGTGGTGGAATCCGGAATGCTTCGTGCTTCCGCCATTTGGCACCCTCGGCAATTCCGGCCGCGACTCGCTCAATAATCCCAATTTCGTCAACTTCGACTTCGCGATCTTCAAGGACACTAAGCTGACCGAGAAGGTCACCATGCAGTTGCGGGCGGAGTTTTTCGATATCCTGAACCACCCCAACTTCGTTGTTGGCAACCAGGTCTACTTGATGGGCACCGCCGGCACCGTCGCACCCACGAATCGGAACTATTCGCAACTTTCCAATCCGGCTGCCTATGAGCCCCCGTCGGCTAGCAACCCCCTCGGCGGGGTGCTTTGCAACCAACCGACCCTGAACGGGGACGGCACATACACGCAAAAACTTGGCGCTCCTGTCGTTGGCCCCTGCTACCTCCCCACGACCGGACTGGGCGCGACCATGCCGGGGACCAACGGCGGCCAACGCCAAATTCAATTCGCTGTGAGGTTTATGTTCTAGGCTTCAGGGCGCCTTTCCTCAACTTTGCCGGCGGCAACTCCAAGGTTGCCGCCGGCGGGTTGTTGTTCTTGGTTCAGAACTTCTGGTTCCAGGGAAATCGGAATTCAATTTTAATTGCGATGCTCGATGGAACTGTGCTGGCAGGAATCCCGTCAAGCCAGGCCTACTGCGGCCGCAGAAAATCAAGAATTCAATTTTAGCCCGCCCATGTGAGCCTCGACGCTGACGGAATCTGATGACCCAGCGATTCCAGTTTCCGGTTTGCCGACATAACTGGCCAATCGTGATGCCCGCGCCTGATCCAGTTTGGGTTGCACTTCATTTTCTAGGGGGCAGGTTGCAGCGCAAGCTTGACCGGAACAGCTTGCGCGATGACTGCCGCAAGACGAGAGCCGGCGCGGAGATCCCACCCCTCCCGCCGGCCCCTCTATTTGGCTATTGCCGGTCCGCTTTCTGATCGCGTATTGTGCCGTTCAACCCGCGTTTAAGGCCTTTCCATGCATACGATTGACAATCCGAACGGCCGCATGCTAGCGTCTTTAACTTCGGCTCGACCTCGAAAGAGAAGTAATACTCGCAGGCTGCAATTCATTCCGCTGGAGGACACTGTTTTGGCACACGCACACGAGAAGTTCCTGTTTACCTCGGAGTCGGTGACGGAGGGCCACCCCGACAAGATGGCCGACCAGATTTCCGATGCCGTGCTCGACACGGTGCTCACGCACGACCCCATGGGGCGCGTGGGCTGCGAGACGCTGGTCACGACCGGCCTCGTGGTCATCGCCGGCGAGATCACGATCAAGAAAGAAGCCCGCGGCGTCCTCGAGTACGAGCGCATCGCCCGGGACGTGATCAACGATATCGGTTACAACCGCGCCAAGTACGGCTTCGACGCGGAGACCTGCGGCATCCTCTCCGCGGTCAAGCCGCAGTCCCCGGACATCGCCATGGGCGTCGACACCGGCGGCGCGGGCGACCAGGGCATGATGTTCGGCTACGCGTGCGACGAAACTCCCGAACTGATGCCCATGCCGATCCAACTCGCCCACCAGCTCACGATGAAGCTTGCTCAGGTTCGCAAAGCGAAGGAAGTCGATTTCTTCCGCCCGGACGCAAAATCCCAGGTTTCGATTGAATACGTGAATGGCCGTCCAGCGCGCGTCGACACGGTCGTCATCTCAACGCAGCACAGCGACCAGGTATCGCCGAGCGACCTCCGCGAAGCGGTCATCGAAAAAATCATCAAACCCGTCATCCCCGCAAACATGTTCGACAAAGGCACGAAGATTCATGTGAACCCGACCGGCCGTTTCGTCACCGGTGGCCCGATGGGCGACGCCGGCCTCACCGGACGCAAGATCATCGTGGACACCTACGGCGGCTACGGACGCCACGGCGGCGGCGCCTTCTCCGGCAAAGATCCGTCGAAGGTGGACCGCTCGGCGTGCTACATGGCGCGTTACGTCGCGAAGAACATCGTCGCGGCGGGCCTCGCCAAGAAAGTGGAAGTCCAGTTCGCTTACGCCATCGGCGTGGCCGAGCCGGTTTCCGTGATGGTGGATACGTTCGGCACAGGCACGATCCCGAACTCGCAGATCACCGAAATCGTTCGCTCGCTGTTCAAGCTGACTCCCAAGGGCATCATCGAAACGCTCGATCTTCGCCGTCCGATTTACCGTGCGACCGCGGCCTACGGCCACTTCGGCCGCACCGGCCCGGGCTTCACATGGGAGCGCACCGACAAAGCCGACGCGATCCGCAAGGAAGCCGGGTCCGTCGCAGTGGCGCGCGGCTAACGAATCTGGTCTCCAATTAAAAACAAAAGGGAGTATCTAGTGGAAACTGCAACCAAGCTTAAGGGCGATGTGAAGGACCTGGCTCTCGCGGCGGAAGGCAAGCGCAGGATCGAATGGGCCAACCAGCACATGCCGGTATTGCAATTGATCCGGAAGCGTTTCATCAAGGAGCAGCCGCTCAAGGGCATCCGCATGGCGGCCTGTCTGCACGTCACCACCGAGACCGCCAATCTGGCGATCACGCTGCGTGACGGCGGCGCCGATCTCGTCGTTTGCGCTTCGAATCCGCTCTCGACGCAGGATGAAACCGCCGCATCTCTCATCAAGGATTACGGCATTCCGACGTACGCCATCAAGGGCGAGGACAACGCCACCTATTACGCGCACATCAACGCGGCGCTCGATCACCATCCGCAGATCACCATGGACGATGGCGCCGACCTAGTCACCCAGCTTCTCACCAAGCGCACCAATCAAATTAAGGACGTGATCGGCGGCACCGAAGAGACCACCACCGGCGTGATTCGTCTGCGCGCCATGGCCAAGGACGGCACGCTGAAGTTCCCGGTCATCGCCGTGAACGACGCGCTCACCAAGCACTTCTTCGACAACCGCTATGGCACGGGCCAGTCCACGCTTGACGGCATCATCCGCGCCACGAACCTCCTGCTCGCGGGCCTCAAGGTCGTCGTCGCCGGGTACGGTTGGTGCGGCCGCGGCATCTCGATGCGCGCCAAGGGCCACGGGGCGGACGTGATCGTCACGGAGATCGACCCGACGAAGGCAATCGAAGCCGTGATGGACGGCTTCCGCGTGATGCCCATGAACGAAGCCGCCAAGATCGGCGACGTTTTCATCACCGTCACCGGGAACAAGTCCGTGATCGCGCACGAGCACTTCGAGAAGATGAAGGACGGCGCGGTCATCAGCAATTCCGGCCACTTCAACGTCGAAATCGATATTCCGGCTCTCGAGAAGCTCTCAAGTGGCCACAAAGTCGCGCGCCCGTTCGTCGAGGAATACACGCTCAAGGATGGCCGCAGGGTCTATCTTCTCGGCGACGGCCGCCTCATCAACCTCGCCGCCGCCGAAGGCCACCCGGCCTCGGTGATGGACATGAGCTTCGCGAACCAGGCGCTCGCGGCCGAATACATGGTCAAGAACGCGAGCGCGCTCAAGGCCCAGGTGTATCCGGTCCCCGAGCACCTCGATAAGCAAATCGCCAAGCTCAAGCTCGATTCGATGGGCGTCACGATCGACAAGCTCACGCCCGAGCAGGAACACTACCTCGCGTCATGGGACGAGGGCACGTAGTCCCCGCAATTCAAAAACCGAAACTCAAGACACGGGTGGCCGATACGGCCACCCGTTTTTGTTTCCTGCCGTTGTAGGGGCGCAGCACGCTGCGCCCGGCGAACTTCCTCGGCGCGATGCTGCCCATCCGGCAATTGCACTTCTTCTCCTGCGCGTCTGCACTAAAGACAATCCCGGCAATCGCGATGTAGAATCCCCGCTCGATGTTCCCTCGTCTCATCGCTTTGGTTTGCGCTCTCGCGGCGGTCGCGACGACAAACGCGTTGCTCTCACAAACAGCCGCGCCCGCATCGGCGTCTTCGCCTTCCGATCCGGAAGAGGTCCGCTTCACGGGCGAAGTCGTCCGCGGCCAGCCGTTCGAGCGCGACATCGGGCACCAGATGGTTTTTCGCCTGACCCCCGCCGTGGCGGATGAAGGCGGCGGCTGGGTAATCCAGATTCTTCCGCCCGCCGAGCCGAATGACGAGGTCATCGAATTCTCGGAAATCGCGACGCCGCCCTACCACTCCTACAACGAGCGTTACCTCGCCGCTGCGTTCGGCTATTCGGCGCGGGAGGCGGTCCAGGTCACTACGCGAAAGTTTTATTTCGTGCGGTCGATCACCGACGAGCATTTGGCCAACGAAGTCGTGAACGCAATGCTGTATCCCAGTACCGTCACCGAGGCGGAAAAAAGCCGCATCGCCGAAGAATCCGCCGCAATCCAGCTGGGCAGCGGCCAACTTCGCATCGTTCACTCGCGCATCACGCCCGGCAAGGACGGCGTTCCGGACACCATCGCCTGGGTAAAATTCGAAGCCACGCTCAATTTCTCCTCGGGCCTCACGTTGCAGGAATTGCTTGCGCCGAAGCCGCCGTCCTCGCGCAAGGAGCGGTGACTCAGTTTGCCCATCCCTCTCGCCGCTCGCGCGCCCAGTGTATAATCCCGCGCCGACGCTCCGATTTCCGAATCCGAAAACGAGGTCCCGACCATGGCCGAAACCGCATCCGCGCAGTCGCCCGTCGCGATGCCGCCGCAAGTGCACATTCTGGAGATTATCCGCGGCTTCTGGCAGAGCCGGACGCTGGCCATCGCCGCCGAACTCGAGATCGCCGACCTGCTTGCGGACGGCCCGCTTTCGATCGACGTGCTGGCCGAGCGCAGCAAGACCCACGCGCCGAGCCTCTTCCGCATGATGCGCGCGCTCGAAAGCGTTGGCATCTTCACGCAGACTTCTCCGCGCGTCTTCGCGAACACTCCGTACAGCGAATGCTTGCGCAAGGGAGTGCCCGGCTCGATGTGGGCGTTTGTGCGCACGATCCTCTCGACCGGATTCGGGCAGTACGACTCCTGGGCGGAATTTCTCTACAGCGTCCAGACGGGCAAGACCGGCATGGCGAAATTGTACGGCTATGGTCCTTGGGAGTTCTTCACCACCCGGCCGGAAATCTGGGAGATATTCAACCAGGCGATGCGTGCGGCGAGCGCACTGATCACGCCAGCTGTCGCGGCGGCCTACGATTGGAGCCGCTTTCCCGTGATCGCCGATATCGGCGGCGGCATCGGCACGCAGCTCGTCGCCATTCTCGACGCTCACCAGTCGAGCCGCGGCATTCTTTTCGACGCGCCGACCGTCGTGGCGGGAGCCCTCCCGCACGACCGCATTGAGCGCGTGGGCGGGGATTTCTTCAAGAGCGTCCCGGCCGACGCCGACGCCTACACGATGCGGTGGATTCTCCACGACTGGCTCGATCCCGAGGCGCTCGCGATCCTCGGCAACATCCGGAAAGCCGTCAAACCCGAATCCCGCGTCGTGCTGATCGAGGAGCTCATCCCCGATACGCCCGACCTCACATGGAGCAAGTGGATCGACCTGCACATGCTCTGCGTGACGGGAGGCCGCGAGCGCACCGTCGCCGAGTACGCGGAACTCTACGCGAAGTCCGGCTTCGAGCTTCAGGAAGTCATTCCCACGATCAGCGGCGCTAGCCTCATCATCGGCCGCCCGCGCTAGAAAGCGGACCCGCCGCTAGGACACGCCGTATTCTTTGCACGTATCGATCATGGCGTGAAGATTCTCCGGCCGGGCATCATCGACCACCGCGCCCGTCGAGAGGACGTAACCGCCGTCCCGACCGACATCGTCGATCAGCTGCTTGACGTGCGTCCTCACTGCCTCCGGCGTGCTGGCCATGAGGAGCGAGGACGGCACGTTGCCGCCGAAGCATGCCCATCCACCGAGGCGCTTCTTCACCTCCTTCATGTCCGTTTGGTCGAACATCCAAACGGTGGTGCCTGCTGGAATATCCGGATCGACGATGGTTTCGAGCCTTCTATTGTAGCCACCCTCGGCAAATAGGTAGGGAACCAGACCCTCCTGTATCAATCCCAGGATTACCGCTTTCAACGAGGGCCAATAAAACGTATCGAAATCCTTGTTTGATAGGAAGCTGTCCGCGCCCTTGTGGAGCGGAATGAAGACGACGGGGCTGCGAGAGTTCTTCGCCGCGCGCACTCCCGCGTCGATTGCGAGCGGCACCAGCCGCTCCATCGCGGCCAACACCTTCTTGGGCTGGCGGAACTTGTCGAGCATGACGGCGCGCGTACCGCGCAGCGTGTCGCCGATCGTATCGAATGGCGCTTTCGTGAAGCCGCCCATGAATCCGGGGAGCCCAAGGGAACTCACCAACGAGCGATCGATCCTGCCGCAGGCCTGTATCCACTCGATCGCGGCCTGGCCTGCCTCCATAAGCCGCTTGAGAGTTTTCTGCATCTCCGGCAATCCGAAGGGGACCATTGCCGGGCCCACCGACGGCAACTCGAGGATGTCCGTGAGAGGTGACAGCAACCGCCAGGGATCGAGCGTGCCGAACACGCGCGGCAGGTAGCTGCGGTAGAAAAAGTCGGACGGGTCGTTGATCAGCCGCTCGTACTCATCCGCCCGCATGTATTCGTCCTCCACGCACTGGTAGGACTCCGTCGCGGGCACACCGTGTCCCGGCCAGCGATAGAGCTTGTAGTCGAGAATTTCGAGCACCTTGCCCGGGCCATAAAGCGCCGTGCCCGCCAACGTGTCCGGCATGAAATCGACGTGATACTTCATGAGTCCATTGCCGAGCTTCTCGTAGTCGTACATCGCCTCCTGGGGCGTCACCCCTGCGTAGACGAATGGAAAGATTCCCGTCGCCGGGCAGACCGGGATGCGTTTGGGTTTTTTCAGGCTGATGACATCCAGCAGCATCTGCACGTGTTCTTGATAGGTCTGCTGCGCGCCCGGATTCGCGAATTCGAGTCCTTCAGGGAACTTCCATCTTTTAGCGCGTTCACTGAACTTCTGACTGGGCGTGAGTTGCTGCTGTGTCGTTTCCATGTGAGGCACGCCACATTGTATGCCAGTAAGGCGCCAATCGCGCTGGTTTTGCGGCTCTGTGGATCACCGCTGCGCCGAGCTCGAAGCGGCCCTGAATTTGTCGCCCGGCCTCGCACTCCAACGGGCCCCGGCCTCCAAACGTCCGACCGGCCACTGCCCGAAGAACAACTAACACGTCGAATAGTCCTGGAGTTTGTCGTGAGAGATCAAGAAGGGTGATGCGTATCAATCCGAGTCTGGGAGAACATTTCATTTCACAAATCGATCGCTTTTGCCTTTCGGACAACATTCCACCCCGTATTTGCATCTTACTATATGGAGGGAGGTGGATATGAAGGGTGATCGGGCATCCCGAACCCCGCTGAAACCTCCCACCAAGCGCCGGCTGATGGGCGCGGATCTACCGAGGAATAGATAGCCCGCCGAGCTGAAAATGGTGAGCGCTACCAGAGAATCTGGGATCCTCGGGGGTCGCCCGCGGGGCTTCGGGGCGAGAGAAGTTCGGGTTGAGTTCGAAGGAAGGCGGCGAAAGCCGCCTTCACTATTTTAGGGTATGGCCCAGCCGCGCTTGACCTGCTAGCTGTTGGGCGCGCCGCCGAACACCAGTTCCGCCCGAGTAGCGGCGCGTCCCGAAGTAGTCCGTTTAACCAAAGTGCCCACCCTGGAAGGCCTGCCGTGCGATCCGCGTTCGATAATCGATTCCACTCGGATGTTTAGTCGTACTGCCGGACCCGGCTAGTACTCGACTTCCCGGTTTGCCCGTCAATCAGGGGCTAGTCGTCCCAACCCCGCTGATTTCGCTGTGGCCTCTTCTGGTGGCAGACTCGTTGTGGCGAGGGCACGGGAACCGTACGGTGCGCGAGACAGGGGGCCAAATCGGAGATTCCGGAACGCTGTCCCATTCCATGGTCCGTGGAAGCGCCCAGCACTGGAAACCCGATGGGACCTTGCGTTCAGGGGCGGCCGGGTGTAGGTTACGGGGCCGGCGTATTACAAAAACGGAATTCCCATTTCGAATGGGCAATGCGCCGGCTAGAGAAGGGCTCGCTCGATTCACGAAGCGCTCCGGTCGAAAATGTGCTGGACGCAAAAAGGGGAGGAATCTTATGGCTGTCGCCCGCGTCACGAAGATCACTGCTGCATCTTCTAAGGGTTTCAAAGAGGCGGTCGATGAGGGTATGAATCGCGCCGCAAAGACATTGCGAGGCATCACTGGTTTCGAGGTGCTCTCCCTGAAAGGGAAAGTCGAGAAGGGTAAAGTTGTCGAATTCCGCGTGACCATGGAGGTCACCTTCATTCTCGACTAGCCGCGCCCGCAAATGGAGTGCGCAAGCCTTCTGCCGTTTTTCTTTGGCCGCGCTTGCGTCGCTGGTCTTTAGGGGGCAACCACGGTCAGCGAATTTCTGGCCGTGGGTTTGCATCCCCGCGTAGCATCCTTCATTTGGCGCCGCGAGATTCGCAGCCAGCAAATCCTTCTCCCTTTGATTGCTGCCACCGCTCGATTTCCGTGTCGAGAAGAAGCGCTTTTAGGTCTGTGACAAGCTGTGGCTCATTTGGCAAATTGCCATCGAAAACAGCTTCAAAAGGATCGTTTGAAGCAATCTTAGCGGCACAACAGAGTACAATAGAAGCAGCGAATGCCGCTTTTGCGACTGTGGGATCCGTAGCGATATTCTCAAATCAGAAGAGGAGCAATCTGAACATGGCGTACAGTAAGCGCGACAAACCAGAACGCAAATCAGGACGAGCCGGATTCGTGGAAGGCCGGATCGACGAGCTTCGGCGTCGCTGGGAAAATGCGACAGACGAACGCGAGAAGAGTGAGCTGTCCGAGCAAATCCGCGAGTGGCAATCATTTAGGCCCGAACGATCCGCATCCTCCGGCGGCAGGCGATAAGACTTTCTGTAGCCAGTTCCGTTGGAAAGTCATGATGTCGCCACCTGAAGCCAACGGAATCGGGCTAGGCGGCCGTAGGTCCGGATAAGTCAGACCACCGGAAACTGACCCGCTTCCGCGCCGTTGTCCCATATTTTCCGTGTAGCGCGTGTGCTATAAAGGCCGCTTGATTTGGAAGCCGTCTGCAATCCAGAAAGCGGTGACGACTTGAACGTTTTCGATCGGAACTGGCCACCCTCCCGTTTCCCCGAAAAATTCGTTTGGTTCTTGTTTGCGAGTGCCATTTTTCTTTCCGCATCAATCCCGGCGGTTGCGCAGCAAGCGGAACGCCCGCAGCCGCCATTGGTCGGCCCGCCCGCGCGAATGGCGGCCCAGACTCTGTTCAATAGTAACTGCGTGACCTGCCATCAAAATGTGAAAGCCAGCGCCGTCGAAAGCGCCCCCGGAGCTAAGACCGCTCCCAGCACCGAAACGCTCGGCCAGATGACGCCGGAAGCGATCTATGGGGCTCTTACGACGGGAATCATGGCGCAGGAGGCGCGAAATCTTTCAAGCGCTGAGAAGCAGGTGATTGCGGAGTTCTTTGGAGGGCGTCCCTTGGGCAGCGCAGACGCCGGTGACGCGAAGAACATGACCAATCACTGCGCGGCAAGTCCGTCGATGGGCAATCCGTCGGCCGAGGCTTCCTGGAACGGCTGGGGCAACGGCCTCGCGAATACCCGCGCTCAGTCGGCAAAGGGTGCCGATCTCTCCGCCAGTGATGTGCCTAAGTTGAAGCTGAAATGGGCCTTCGGTCTCCCGGGCGGCGCGGAAACGTACGGCCAACCGTCCGTGGTGGACGGGCGAGTCTTCTTCGGCGATTACAACAGCTACGTATACTCCCTCGACGCGGCCACTGGATGCGTGTACTGGTCATTTCGCGCCGACGCGCAGGTGCGCACGGCTATCGTCGTCGGCCGCGTCAAAGGCGCGGGTTCGTCCAAATACGCCGCGTATTTCGGCGACAAGAAAGCCAACATCTACGCGCTCGACGCGCGAAGCGGCAAACTCCTCTGGAAAGTGAACGTGGAACAGCGCCAACTCGCGCACATCACCGGCGCGGCCGCGCTCTACGGCGGGCGCCTTTTCGTCGGCGTGGCGGGCTCGGAGGAAATCACGTCCGCCGATCCGCACTACCCGTGCTGCACCTATCGCGGCAGCCTTTCTGCTCTCGACGCAAACACCGGCAAGATCATATGGAAAACGTACATGATTCCGGAGGAGCCTCAGCCCACGAAAAAGAACTCCCTCGGCACGCAGCTCTGGGCCCCCGCCGGCGCTTCCATCTGGACCACGCCCACGATCGACGCGAAGCTTCACGCCGTGTACGTCGGCACCGGCAACGCTTTCACGGCCCCGGCCGCGAAGAATTCGGACGCGATCGTGGCTCTCGACATCAAGACGGGCAAAATTCTCTGGTCGTACCAGGCGCTTGAAAACGATGCTTCGCCCGCCGGTTGTAATGGCAATGGACCGAAAGGCGAACAGTGTCCGGAAGTCGTCGGACCGGATTGGGACTTCGCCAACTCTCCGATCTTGCAGACGCTCTCGAACGGCAAGAGGGTTCTTGTTGCGGCGCACAAAGGCGGCGGCGTGGTCGCGGTCGATCCGGACCATAACGGCGCGCTGCTCTGGAATACAAATCTTGCCGCACCCAACGCAGGCGCCGCGATTCAGATCATGTGGGGCGGCGCCGCTGACGGACAAAATGTCTACTACCCGCTCAAGTCCGGCGGAGTGGCCGCGGTTCGCTTGCTCGATGGAACGCGCGTTTGGCTAGCGCCGCTGGAACCCTCTTCGCCGCCGCCCGGCCAGCGCCCGCGACGCGGGCAGGACGCCGCTGCGACTCTCATACCCGGCGTCGTATTTTCGGGCGGCTGGGACGGCGTGCTGCACGCGCTTTCGACTGTCGATGGCAGCTCGCTTTGGGAATACAACACCGCTCACGAGTACACGACTGTCAACGGCGTTCCCGCGAAGGGCGGCTCGCTCGGCGCGCCCGGACCCGTGGTCGTCAGCGGCATCTTGTTCGTCGGCTCCGGCTACGTTGGCACGGGTAACGGCATGCCCGGCAACGTCCTCCTCGCCTTCTCCGCGCAATAGCATCTCCCTTGCGCGCGCCCGCGGCCACATCGGCCGCTACGCCTTCATCGCGTACGCCGCGCTGCTGATGCTTACCTACATAGTCAACCGATTCAGCGCTCCACCCGGCAGCACGTCCGAGGTCGTGTGGTCCGGCCTCATCGCCAGTGTCGTCCTCATCCCCTGGTCCTCGTGGTTCGATTACCACCGCACAGCGAAACTGTCTTTGTAGGGGCGTAGCACTGCTACGCCCGGCGAGCTTTCTTGACGCAACTCCGACCATCAGCGCGATCGCCCGTCGCCGAGTTTTTCGATTTTACTGCCAGGTGAACGCATGCCGAACGCCGTTCACGTCGGAGTAAAACCCGGCCACCGCTCCGTTCGCGTTGATGTGGCGGGGAACCGTGCCCTGGTTTACGGCCGTAAGGGGAACCTGTGCGGCGTCCGGATCATCGAAGCTGATGAAGGTTCCGTCTGTCTGCAGAAGATATCCGTGTCGCACCAGATTCGCGTCTCGGTAAGTCCCCACGACCACGCCGCTGTCGTTGATGGCCTCCGCCAAAGAGCTGTGCGCGCCAGATTGCGGAGGATCGAACACCGTGAATATCCCGTCCGTAGCTCGCACGAGGCTGTGGGTCGTGCCGATCCCGTTCACGACACCCACGTTGATCCCGCCCGCGATTGTGCCGCTCGTGTTCATATCGATGAGTTCGGTCCCCTCATTCGCCGCCGTGCCGGCGCCCGGCGCGTCCAGGATCGTGACGTCGCCGCCCGTGTCGCGCAGGAAACCATGAAAGACGCCGGCGCTGTCGAAGTACGTTCCAGCCACGGCCCCGCTGGCATTGATCTGGTAGGGAATCACGATCCGAACTTGAGTCGCATCGCCGGTCGGGTCGAAGGTCGTGAACGTGCCGTCAGGCGCGCGCAGATAACCGTGAGCGCCGTTCGCATCCACGAATCCGCCGGCCACCGTGCCGCTGTCGTTGATCGATTGCGCGCCCGAGGTGCTGTTCGGCGGATCGAACGTCGTGATAGTGCCGTTTGAACTGCGCGCGAAACTGTGTTGGTTGCTTTGCGAATCGTAATAGTAGCCGGCGGTGTCGCCGGACGCGTCGATCGCCTCAATCACGGTGCCCAGGTTTCCGTTCACCGGGACGTCGACCACCGTTATGGTGCCTGCGGAATCAATAAATCCGTGAACGATGCCGCTAGGGTCGATGAAATACCCCGCCACGTCCCCGTTGTCGTTGATTTCCAATCCAAATGTGCCTTGCTCGCTGTTCGTTCCCGCCTCGGGAACATCGATCGTCGTAAACGTTCTCGGAGGCGGTCCCCCGCCGCCTGGCATTCCGGACGAGCCGCCGCCGCAGCTGCCGGCTTCGAGACAAAAGAGCAAGGTGAGAATGAACAGACCGCGTGGCATTCTTCGGCTGACCGTCAGTTGGGTTTTCTCGAGCCGTTTGCGAAGAATGGGCACGGCGGGCTCCCGCGAGTCTCTCGCTGGATTATTAGTTAGGGGACGCTAGGGGGCCGATATTATACGTAAAGTTACTATCGTTCCACTTTTTTCGGCTGGATGGGCAGAGACGGCGGCCGTTGCCTCAACCCTTTTGATCCCAAATTCTTTACACAAGCTGTCCCTTGCACTCCGGCTGCTTTCCACTAAGATAGTCGCGTGAAGAATTGCAACAGACCAACTGGCGGTCGAAACGGCGCCGGGACACTCGGCGAAAGGCGGTCCTTGCGCGCAATTCTGCCCGACAATAGCTGCCGGACAGAATCACGCGTAAGTCAAAGAAAACAAACGATCGGGTGCGCGTCTGCCCGACAATCAAACCCGGCCATTGGATAACCGAAGATGATGCAGGAATGGGCCAATTCGGCGATCGAAACGGCAAAGCGCCGCGGCGCTTCCTACGCCGACGTCCGCGTGATGGATGTTCGCCACCGCGACATCTCGACGAAAAACGCTGAAGTCGGCACGCTCGCCGAATCCGAGTCGCTCGGCATCGGCATCCGCGTGATTGCGTCCGGCGCGTGGGGATTTGCCTCGACCGACCGGCTGACGCGCGAAGGCGTGCAAGCGTGCGCGGCGGAAGCCGTCGCCATCGCCAAAGCCTCCGCGCTTGCGAAGCGCGAGGACATCGCGCTCGCGCCGGAAGAAGCCCACGTCGATACCTGGCAGAATCCTTTTCTCAAGGATCCATTCCGCATTCCCGTCGAGAGGCAGATCGATCTCCTGCTCACGGCGGACAAGGAAATGCGGTGCGTCAAGGGCGTGACCGTTGCCGAAGGCTCGATGTCGTTTCGCCGCATCGAGCAGCTTTTCGTTTCAAGTGCCGGGTCCTCGATTCACCAGATCAAGATGCAGTCCGGTGCGGGGATTGTCGCCACATGTTTTGCGGGAACCGAAATCCAGAAGCGGTCGTATCCGAATAGTTTTGGCGGCCAGCACATGCTGCAAGGCTACGAGCTGATCGAGTCGCTCGACCTCGTGGGCAACGCGCCGCGCATCGCCGAGGAGTGCGTCGCATTGCACTCCGCTGCGCAGTGCCCCGAGGGACAGGGCACGATCATCCTCGGCAGCTCGCAGCTCGGCCTGCAGATCCACGAATCGATCGGCCATCCCATTGAGCTCGACCGCGTCCTCGGCATGGAAGCGAACTTCGCGGGGATGAGCTTTCTCACCACCGAAAAATTGAATAAATTGAAATACGGCTCGGACATCGTCAACGTGGTCGCCGACGCGCGCCTTGAGCACGGCCCCGGCCTCGGCACGTTTGCCTACGACGACGAAGGCGTTCCCGCGCAGTGTACGCCGATCATCACGAACGGACTTTTCACCGGCTATTTAAGCAGCCGCGAAACCGCATCGTCCATCGGCGAGAAACGCTCGGGCGGCACGATGCGCTGCGAAAGCTGGAACCGCTTGCCTATGATTCGCATGACAAACATCAGCATCAATCCTGGCACGTGGAAGTACGACGACCTGATCGCCGACACGGACGACGCGATCCTGATGGAAACGAATCGCTCCTGGTCGATCGATGACAAGCGCTACCATTTTCAGTTTTCCACTGAAATTGGCTGGGAGATCAAGGGCGGCAAGAAGGGCCGCATGATCAAGAATCCGAGCTACAGCGGCATCACCACGGAATTTTGGAACAGTTGCGACGCCATCTGCTCGCGCGACCACTGGACGCTCTGGGGAACACCCAATTGCGGCAAAGGCCAGCCGCAGCAGACCATGGGCACCGGCCACGGAGCTTCGCCCGCGCGCTTCCGCAACGTCAAGATCGGCGTCGCTTTCGCGAAATGACAACGATCCCTGAAACTTCGAGACCGGCGATCGCGGAGAAGCGGACACCTGCGCGTCTTGCGACACATTCACTTTTTGTTGTCATTCCGAGCGAAGCGAGGAATCTCTCTTCTCGATGAAGCCTCAAACCCCCAAATTGAAGCTCGCGGAGCTTGAGCGCATCGCCACGCGCGTCCTCAAGATGAGCGATGCGGACGAAACCGAAGTGGACGTCTCCACAGCCACGGACGCGCTCACGCGTTTTGCCAACAACACGATCCACCAGAACGTAGCTGAGGATATGTTGGGCATCTCCGTCCGCGTCGATGTGGACGGCCGCACCGCGCGCGCCTCCACCAACAAGACGGACGACGAATCGCTCCGCCGCGCCGTGGCATCCGCCGTGAGCCTGGCGCGAAACCAGCCCAAGAATCCCGATCTTCTTCCGATGCTTCGCGCGCAGAAATATCAAAAGGTCGCGCGCTTTTTCCCAGCAACGGCCGCGGCCACGCCGCAGGACCGCGCTCGCGCCGTCACGCGCGTCTGCAAATTGGCGGACAAGAGCAAGCAAACGGCAGCGGGAATTTTTGCGAGCGGTTCGTCGCAATCTGTGATGGCGAATTCGAAGGGGCTTTTCGCCCACTACGAGCAGTCGCGCTCGGAATTCTCGGTCACAATTCTCGAAAAGAATTCCTCCGGCTGGGCCAAGTCCAATTCGCCGGACATCCGCACGCTCGATCCCGACGCGCTCGCCGCGACCGCTAGCCAAAAGGCCACCGAATCGCGCGAACCGCGTGAAATTCCTGCTGGCCGCTACACCACAATCCTTCCGCCGTCAGCCGTTCTCGATCTCGTCGGCTTTCTCTTTTACGATTTTGCGGGCACCGCGGTGCTCGACAAGCGGTCCTGCTTCACCGGCCGCATGGGCAAGAAAGTGTTCGGCGAGAACATCACGCTGTGGGACGACGTCTATCACCCGCTGCAATCCGGCCCGGCCTACGACGGCGAGGGCCTGCCGCGCCAAAAAGTTCTGCTGGTCGATCGCGGCGTGCCCAAGAATTTGGTCTATTCACGCGCGACCGCGAAAAAGTTGAAAGCCAAGCCCACCGGCCACGGATTTTCTTTGCCCAACGAACATGGCGAAGCCCCGATGAATCTTGTTTTCGCGGGCGGAGACAAATCCATGGACGAAATGATTCGCTCCACGGAGCGCGGCATCCTCGTCACGCGGCTGTGGTACATCCGCGAAGTCGATCCCTACGAAAAGATCCTCACCGGAATGACGCGCGATGGAACGTTCCTGATCGAAAACGGGCACATCGCGGGCGGCCTCCGGAATTTCCGCTTCAACGAAAGCATCATCGAGATGCTGGCGAAAGTCGAGATGCTAGGCCCCGCCGTGCGCGCGGCCGGGGAAGAGTCTTTCGAGATGGTCGTCCCGGCGATGAAGGTCCGCGACTTTCACTTCAGCGAAGTCACGAAATTTTAGGGGTTAGTGTTCATGCGCGGCGTTCGTTCCGCGGATGAAGAATTGCGTCTTGTCCGTGTCCGCGGGCACGGCGACGTCGAAAAATCCCACCATCATCTCGTCGTACGTCTGATCGCCCCAGTAAACGGCGGCGTCCGGATCGGGATTGTGCGGATTGTTTTTCGAGTTGTCGAACCACGCGACCGCTTGGAGAGTTGTGCCCGCTTTGAGCGGCATCGGCTGCGCCAGGCGATAGCTCAACTGCCAGAAGAAATCGTAGTGGACGCGCAGCAGCGGCTCGGTTGTTCCATCGGCGCGGAGGATGTTGTACTCGAAGCGCTTTCCGCGCAGGTGCATGTGAGGGAAGAAGCTGAGTAGCAGGGAATCGTTCGGCAGCGAGCCGTGCACTTCGACGCGATAGTTGTCCACGCCGGGCGGAATCACGAAGTCGCTGTTGGTCAGCTGGAGCGTCAGCACGCGCTTCGCCGGCGGCTGCTTGGCGAAGACAATTCCCACACTCGTTTGGTCGGACGTCGCGCGGCCATGCGTGGTGTAGTGCATCTGGAAGACGAGGTCCGATCCCGCGGGGATGAACTTCGCCATTCCATCCGGCCAGTTGTCCGGCGAACTCCCCGGCGCGTAGACGAGAAGGATGTCCGCTTTCGTCGTGTGCGTGTCGTCGCGGTCCTCTTCGCTCGTCATGTCGGACGCGGTGAACGGCACGCCGACCGGCGCATGGCGCAGCCACGGCGAATCCGGCGGTCGAACGTACACGACCGCGTGGTGAACATTCTCGCGGCTGGACGGACGGATTTCCGACATCTGCACCCACTTGCCCTCGGTAAATCCCGTGGGCACGATCTCGTAGGTGTACTCGACGTCGCCCGTCGCGGGAATCGCAACCGGTTTCGGCATTCGCACCACAAGATCGGGCTGCGGAATGTTCCAGCCTTCCGCCCAGTGGCGCGGCGGGGGCGCATCGGCGGAATTTCCCTCCGGCGCATTTGCCGCGGCCCACGCGACGAGCGTGTTGATTTCTTCCGCCGAAAGGGAAGGATCGTTCGAGAAGTGTCCGACGCTGGGATCGGCGAACCACGGAGGCATTTTCCGCGCACGAGCGTCTTCGGCGATTGCCGAAGCGAATGGCCGTGTCTGAGCGTAGGTTTCGAACGGCATCGGCGCGATTTCGCCGGGCCGGTGGCAGGACTGGCAGTGCTGCTGAAGAATCGGCAGCACGTCGCGGTAGAACGAAGACGCAGCGTTTGCAGGTGAGCCGGGCGTTTGCGCGCCGGGCAAAAGTGCCGCAGCCCCAGCAAGCGAGCATGCGGCGAATGGCAGCAACGATCTCATCGAATTCTTACCGGCATAGAGGATTCCGTTGCGAATTCTCGCACAAAGGTTGCTGGGTACAGAAGGAGTGCGCTACTGCTCGGTGAACTGGAGGCTCGAAATGGCGCGGGCGATCACGTTTTCCTGGATCTGCACGAGGTCGCTGTCGGCGCGCGTCATGCCGAATATCGTGTAGAGGCGCGGGCCGCGCGGCACGAGTACGACGACGCCGGACCAATCGTGCTGGTCCACGCTGCCGCGAAAGTGGTGCTCGGTCGCCGGCCCTCCGGCAACGGTGATGCGCTCCTCGCCGAGCGGACGGAAATTATCCATCACGTCGCGCAGGCGATGCTCGGCCGCGTCCATGTCCGCGGCGATTGATTTCCCAGGCGGCTGCTGGCCGATTAGAAGATACGTCGTGTCGTCGTCCGTGCCCATCGCGGCGATCGCGCCGGGCAGAAGCGCTCGCGCGGCGGCGATCACTTCCCAGTCGGGCGGTTTGTACATGTGGAAACGGTACGTCTCGTTCGTGTACGTGTTGCCGGTGACTTCCTCGCGGATCGGCTCGGGCGCAGGCGGCGGAGGCGGCGCAATATTGGCAGCCGATGAAGACGCCAGCGACAAAGAAGACGCCGCCATCGCAGGAGGCGCCACAGCAGGTGCAGGCACACGCGCGGGATTCTTCGCGACTGCGGGCATCGGGGCGGAAATCACAGGCTTGGGCACAGCGGCTGCAGGCTGGGCGGGCATCGATGCGATCGCTGGCGGCGGCGCGTCCACGGTTTCCGGCTTCGGTTTCTCTGGCGCGACAGCTTTCGCGGCAGCAGGCTCGGACTGCTTTTCAGGGGCAGGCGCGGCGACGTCTTTCACGCTGATCGAGACGACTTGATCTTTTTGCACGACGGCGAAGCCGTAGCTCGTCTTTACTTTGAAAGAGTTTTCTTCAAAGCCCACGATCGTGCCGGTGATCTTGCTGCCGTCTTTGAGCTTTAGTTCATCGGCGCGAGCGGTGTGCACGCCGAGCAGAGCGACGGCCGCGAGCGAACACTGCGGCACTGCAGCGAGACGAAATCGAATGCCCCACATCATCTATTGGAGTATCGCGCCGGGGCGCTCGCCCAGCAAGCTTGTGAGGCGCGCGGTTGCTGGGTTAGTCAGCCTCAGCGCTTGCTGCGAGTGCGGGAAGCGGCGCGACGCTTTGAGATTGCTCTCCGCTTGGATTTGGCCGCGCCTGGAAGCGCGAGGAGTTCGCTCCGAAGGACGTTGAATTCGGATTCGAGCGTGCGAAATTCGTCCGCGGCGCCTTCGAGATTTCCGGAGCGGCCGATTGCCTGAAGTCTTCGCGCGGCGGCGGTTGCTTTCGGGGCGCCGAAGATTTCGATCGACCCTTTCAACGAATGGGCGATCACGGCAGCTCTTTCCGCGTCCTTTCGCGCGAGCGCGCGGCGCAGCGCAGATACTTTCTTGGGCGCGTCGGCGAGGAATGTTTTCACCAGTGACCGGGCGAGCTTCTCATCGCCGCCGGTCGCGCGCCGAAGATGGGCGGCCGAATCATCCGCACCTGATTCGCCATGCGATTCGCTCCGCGACTCTGCACGCGCGGGCGGAGCTTCCGTCTGGGAAGGTTGAGGAGAGGGTCGCCCGAACCATTCGAGCACCTGCGCGATCTCCAGCACGCCTGCGGGTTTTGCGAGAAAGGCGTCCATGCCTGCTTCGAGGCAGCGGCGCTCATCTGCTTCCTGGGCGTTTCCCGAGAGGCCGATGATCACGGGACGGCGCCCGCGCAGGGCATTTCTTTCTCGAATGGCGCGCGTGGCCTCGATGCCGGTCATGCCGGGCATCTCCTCGTCCATAAAGATGATTTCGAATTCCTCGCGGTCAAGCGCGGCGAGCGCTTCGAGGCCATCGTTCACGCCGACGGCGGAGTGTCCTCGATTCTTGAGGAGTTCCACCATGAGATCGCGATTGTCGGTGTTGTCTTCCGCGACGAGAATGCGCATGGCCCGTTCAGCTCGCCGGAGAGGATTTGGGGCCGGGCGGCGAGCGTCACAGGACAGGATCAACTTGCCGCGCTTTTGCTGCAAGGTTTTTTTGCGGGGAGGTGCGATGGCGTTACCGTGCGGTCGAGGAAACAAGTCGAGGGGGTCAGCGATCGAGGAACGCGCGGAGGCGCGCGTGGCCCGCGCGGCTGACGGGAAGCTGCGTACCGCCGCTCAGAATGGCGACGTACGAATCCTTCCCGTACGGCTCGATCTTCACCACGCGTTCGAGGTTCACGATGTAAGAGCGGTGGATGCGGAGAAAGCGCGAAGGGTCGAGCGCGGCTTCGAGACTGGAGATGGTCTGTTGTTTCAAGTGTTTTTTGCCGGCCGACGCGAGGGCGACGTAGTCGTCCTGAGCTTCGGCGTAGTCCAGCTTCGCAACGGGGATGATGAAGACGCTGGCGCCGTCGCGCACGGGAATGCGATCGAGATACTGCGACGGAGGCCGCGCCGCCGCAGCCAATTCCATGGCGGGAAGGGAAGCGGGCGGCAATTTGCCCGACAGGCGTTCCTTTGCGCGGTCCAGGGCCGCCTCAAAGCGCGCGGCGCTGATGGGCTTCAGCAGATAATCGACGGCATGGACTTCAAACGCGCGGATGGCGAACGTGTCGTATGCGGTCACGAAGATCACGGCCATGCCCGCGCCGATGAGTTCGAGCACTTCAAAGCCGTCGAGCTTCGGCATTTGAATATCGAGAAAGACGAGGTCCGGCTTGAGTTCCGACGCGCATTTCACGGCCTCGAAGCCGTTCGCGCATTCCGCGACGATTTCGATTTCGGCGTGCGCGGAGAGAAATTCGCGGAGAACCTGGCGGGCGAGATCCTCGTCGTCGACGATCAGCGTGCGAATTTTCAGTTGCGTCCGGGCGTTCACGACACGCGCTCCTTGGATTCCATCGGGAGCGTGAGCGCCACTCGAAAGCGCGGTCCCTCGGTGCTCGCGCGAAAGCTGGCCTGGCTTCCGTAGCGCGCTTCGAGGCGCTGGCGGACGTTCGCGAGTCCGACGCCATTGCGGCGGCGCGGCGGAGCTTCCGGGTCGAAAAGGTTTTCGACGACGATTTCGAGCGAACCGTCGCGGCGCAGCGCTTCGAGCCGAATCCAACCGCCCTCGACGAGATTGGCGATGCCGTGGGAGACGGCGTTCTCGACGAGGGGTTGCAATAGAAGCGGCGGCACTTGGGCGCTCAGCGCTTCCTTGTCGATCGTTTCGTCCATTTGGAGGCGGTTTCCGTAGCGAATTTTTTCGACGGCGACGAAGGCGTGAATGAGGGACATTTCTTCCTCGAGCGGGATCCCGGATTTTTCGCCAAGGCCGAGCGTCCGCCGGAGAAAATCGCCGAGCAGAATGCACATTTCGCGAGCTTTCGCCGGATCGGACGTCGTGAGCGCGCTGATCGAATTCAGGCTGTTAAAAAGGAAATGCGGATTCACCTGCGCCTTGAGGGCTCGCAATTCGGCGTCGCGAGCGAGGACGCTCGCCTGCATCATGCGCGCTTCCGCCTCGCGCGAGGCTTCGAGCGCCAGCAGCACGTAATGGAATCCGACGGCAAGCAGGTAGAGCAATACGCCGGTCGCGAACAACAAGGGGAAATCTTTCGATAGCCTCGCGTCGATTCCATGAAACTCTTCCATCCCAGCGAGCATGCGGCCGAGAATCCTGGCTGCCAGCAACCACAGCGCGCTCGCCACGACGGCGCCCGCCACATGCGTTACCAGAAAGCGCAGGAGTCCGGAACGCTCAAGCGGCGTTGCCATGCAGGGATACCACGCCGCAAGGCATACGAACGCATACAGCAGACAGAGCGGAAAGGCGATGGTGCCCGCTTCGAGCCAGGTCATGCCACCGGGCACGGCGAGAAGATAGGTGAGCATCCCGGCAAAGGGAATCCAGCCGATCAAGTAGAGCAGGAGCCGCCGGAGTTGGGCGAGGATGGGATGCATGTCAGTTCTTTACGTGCAGGCCCCCAAAGATCGAGACGCCTTTGATGATGAGTCTCTTAGCGGGCGGAGAGGACGGTGTGTTCGAAGAGGGCGCGCCGATCGGCTGTTCCGGATGGCGAGTTCTGTCTGTGCAGCCTCCGAGGATTCCAACATTCTCGAGGAAGACGCTCCAAGTCGTGGGCACACGAATTTCGCCGCCGCCGAAGATGGTGACGACTTCGATTGTGGCTTCGCTACCTTCTATGGCGGCTTGCGTCAGATCGATGTCGAAGCCGCCGAGGATCGATACGATTTCTCCGCCTCGGAAGGTTCTTGAGGTGATGCGCCGGCGTCCGCCCCACAAGATATTCACGATGCTCAGCCACGATTCGGACGAATCGACCCAGCCACCTTGGTGGCCGGGCCAGTCCCAGCGATAGTCCCTGCGAAAGTCGTTCGCGAAATTCGAGTAGGGCCGCGCGGGACCACCGGGCGGCGAGCCCCAGCGAGGGGTATCCGCAGGCCCGGGTGTTGGTCCCGGATTTGATGCGTGGCTCGGTTCTGGCTCGGGTGCTGGACCCGGTGCGGGACCCGGTCCAGGGATTGTTCCCGGCGCGGGTCCGGGAGGCGGACCTGGGAACGGCGGGGGCGCTGAGGAGTCTTGCCAGTTGTAGCGCCTCTCGTACCTCTGAAGGATCAGGAGCACGCCCAGACAAATCAGAAAAACGGGCCAGACCGTCGCAAAACGAATGCGCTCGAAACCAAGTTCTTCGAGCTGAAACGAAATTCCCAGCAGGGTGAGAAAGCCGCCCCAGAAACGCCCGACCATGTCGGTGCGATTGAGGAGCCTATTCACGCCGAAGTAGATGAGGATCAGAGGCCAAAACAGAAATAGCTTGTTTGCCGCGACGAACCCGAGCTGGTCCAGCAAGAGAATGACGCCCAGGGAGACGATGATCACCCCGACGATGAAGTGTCGGCTCGTATGTCTTGAGTCAACCACCCAGGTATTTCTCCTTAACGCCGGTCGCCTCGTGCGTTGGCGCGATTTTGCGGCTTGAGCACGAGCAAAATTGCCAAGCCGATGCCGATAAGCGCTAGCGGCCAATACTGGAAAACTTCGCCGGGCGTCGGAGCGCCGAAGCGCATCGCGAGCAGGTCCCACGCGTTGACGGCGATCATGTGAACGAACCACAGGCCGCCGGTGCTCAACCGGCCATAGGCAAACTCGCCCAATTGAAACACAATTCCGAGCAGAATCAGAATGCTCGCCGCAATCGCGGCTGCCGCACGGGGACTCGAAGCCTCACACACGAGCTGGGGTCGCGCATCGGTCATTGCCATCTCCTCCCGTCTGAATTCGGCACTGAACATGGCGAGAGAGTAGCGGCACGGCGCTTGGGCGTCGCGCACTTTTCGGCGAACGGCGGCTGGCTACCGGCGAACGGAGGTTTTCAAGTGGGTCGGCGCGCTAGCCACCGGTGAAAAACGCGGATCAGAGCGCCATTCCGAGCCAGAAGGCGGCGATGACGAGGCTGGCGAGGAATAGCAGAAGACGCAGGCGCTTCTTGCGCGCCGCGATCACGATGACGCCCATCATGCACGTGAGAAATCCCGATTCCAGCCAGAAGATCTTGGACCCGACTCCACCGGTCCATTGGCTGGCGTCGGACCGGAGCCAGACGGAAGCGAACGAAGCAGCGGCAGCGAGCGAAATGGCGACAACGCCCCCGAGCGCCATCCCCTTGGCCCACTCCGGAACCACCCAGTCTTTGTTCGTGTCGCGCCAATCGACCCAGGTCTGCGCGACCACCAGCCCTACAAGAATCAGCACGAACAGCGCCACGTTGCCTCCCAAGGTCGCGCCGTTCCAGGTTGCGATGGCTACAGAGATTCCGCTGCGCGGCTAACTGCGATGTATCCCCCGTCGCGCTGCGCCGAATCATCACTCATCGCTGGAACGGCGCGAAGGCCGCTGCCGTCGATACACATCCTCAGTGCGAAGCCGCCCCCATCGGCGGCTACGCTGTGTCGACTGGCATCTCCGCCCAGTCAATCTTGAAACTGCCAAATAAAACGCCCGGAATCTTCGCGGCTACTAGCCCGGAAGCGCAAAGTTACACGGGAGTGAAGCTACCCGTGACAATCATTTTTTCAAAAAGCACAGCCTCTCGCCTCACGTATACGCATCGGCCGCCGCGAACCCGAGAATATGAGTGGCAATCTGTCGACCAACAGCCGAACGAGATGCACGCATCCAGGCCGAGCTATCTGCAATCGGCACAACGGGATTGTGATGCTCTGGTGGGCCTCGATGCGACGCACGGTCGAATTCGCGGCGTTTTGCAGACGGGATTCCAAAACTCGGCAAACTCACTGCCACAACGGAGAAGGAGTTTGCATATCACGTGAGGCTAGCAAGGGGTCGGCAGTTTTAGCTGTACCGGTACTGACTCGGCGTCGCGTTGCGGTTCTCACAACCGATCCAGCAGCCCCAAAAAGGGAAGCGGGAGAATCTGCTAGGATAAGCTTCCCATGCGAGCTCCCTGGATCATCGCGCACCGAGGCGCCTCCGGCCACGCCCCGGAGAACACGATGGCCGCCTTCCAGCGGGCCATCGAGCTGGGCGCCGGGTTCATCGAGACGGACCTGCGCCTGACGCGCGACGCGCGGTTCGTCGCCTTCCACGACCCCAACCTCGAGCGCACCACGAATGGGAGCGGAGCGGTGAAGGATTTCTCGCTTGCGGAGCTTCGCAAGCTCGATGCGGGGATGTGGTTCGACCGGCAGTTTATGGATCAGCGGATCCCCACGCTCGACGAGGTGCTGGCGTTCGCGTGCAAGCACGATGTGGTTTTCTACCTCGAGATCAAGTACGACTCCGCAACGGGCATGCACCACGCGCTGGTGGCGGCTCTTGAAAGCGTCGAGATCGCGTCGAGGACGGTGGTGATTTCGTTCGATCCATCAACGCTTGCGTCGCTGCGGCGGCTGACTGCTGCGCTCATGCTGGGACTGCTGGTCGAGAGCGATACGGGCGATTCGGTGAAGACGGCCGTCTCGGTGGGCGCGCGGCAGCTGTGCCCGCGCGCGGACCTGGTGACGCGGGAACTCGTGGATCGGGCGCACGCCGCCGATCTGCACGTGGTGACCTGGACCGTGAATGACGCGGATAAAATGCGCGCGGCAATCGAGGCGGGCGTCGACGGCATCATGACGGATTTGCCGGATCGCCTGCGCGCCGTGGTGGAAGATATGTCCTCCAATTTGTCCACGAAGTGACCTTGGATCGAAGCCAGCCTGCCGGACTTTCATTTTGGTGGAATTGTGACGAATAGCGAGGCGAACTGCGCGAGCGAGAGCTGTTCGGCGCGGGCGTCGGGGCGAAGGCCGCAAGCGGCGAGCGCTTCGTGGATGCGTTGATCCGGCGCAATCGAGCGCAGGTTGTTCCGCAAGGTTTTCCGCTTATGACCAAAGCAGACTCCCACGAATTCTAAGAAGCCCGTTTCATTCGATACGCCGAGTGAGGCACGCTCGCCCGGGAGCGTCATGCGCACGAGCGCGGACGTGACGCGCGGCGGCGGGCGAAATGCGCCCGGTGGAATCCGCAGCACGATCTCCGGGCGCGTATAAAATTGACACACTGCCGAGAGGTACGCGTAGTCGCTGCGTCCGGGGCGCGCCACGACTCGCGCGGCGACTTCGAGCTGCATCAAGACGTGAATCGAGGCAATTCGATCGGCATACGCGAATAGGTGGTGCAGGATCGGCGAGGTGATGTAGTAGGGCAGGTTGCCGTACACGCGAAAATTCCCATCCGTCAGGCTTCCGAGATCGGTTTTGAGGACGTCGGCGGCGACGATTTCAACGCCCGGCCAGTCGTTCGGGTGCGCCAGAACGCGCTCCCTTAAATCCTGCGCCAGCCGAGGGTCGGCTTCGACGGCGATTACTCGGCGGCCATTTGCGGCGAGAAGGTGAGTCATTTCGCCGTGGCCGGGGCCGATCTCGATCCAGACGTCGCGCGAGCCGATCGGCAGGGTATCGAGAATTCGTTTTTGCCACCCTTCGCCGGCGAGAAAGTGCTGGCCCAATCGCTGTCGCGCCATGGCGCCGAGTGTAGCAGGCCGCGAAGCCGTGCCGTGGGGGAAAGCGGCGCCGGGAGATGTCTTGACGCGCGCGGCAGGCGTCCGCTAACGTTTTTACTTCGGCGGAAATCCCATGAAGATCCTGTTCATAGCCTCGGAAGGAGTCCCTTACTCAAAAACCGGCGGACTCGCGGATGTGCTCGACGGCCTGCCGAAGGCCCTGCGAGTGCTGGGCCATGAAGTGGCCGTGCTGTTGCCGCGGTATCGCGGGAACAAGATCACGTCGACGCTGATTTCGAGCGTGAGCATCGCGCTGGGCGACCAAATGCGGTTTCCCGCCATCGCCGAGGGCCAGCCGTACGAAGGCGTGCGACATCTTTTCGTGGACGACGCGGCGTACTTCGACCGTGCGCAGCTTTACGGCGACAAAAGCGGCGATTACCCGGACAACGCGGAGCGCTTCGGGGAATTCTCTCGCGTCGCAATCGAGGTGATCAAGCGCGTCTGGCTGCCGGATATCGTTCATTGCCACGACTGGCAGTCGGCGCTTGTGCCGCTGCTGCTGCGCACGCAGCACGCGGACGATCCCGCCGTGCGGTCTCTTCCGTCCGTCTTGACGATTCACAATCTGGGCTATCAGGGAATCTTCCCGCCGGCCGCGATGCGGAAGATCGGCCTGCCCGACACTCTTTTCACGATGGACGCGCTCGAGTTCTACGGGAAGGTCAATTTCCTGAAGGGCGGATTGATCTTCGCAGACTACCTGACCACGGTGAGCCGCCGGTACGCGAAAGAAATTCAGACGCCGGAATACGGCTGGGGGCTCGAGGGCGTGATCCGCAATCGGGGCGAGCGGCTTGTCGGCATCTTAAACGGAGGCGATTACGGCGTGTGGAGTCCGGAAGCGGACAAGCTGATCGCTCAGAACTATTCCGCGCACAATCTCGATGGCAAGAAAGCCTGCAAGAAAGATCTGCTCGCGGCATTCCGGCTGCCGGAAGAGAACATGGACCGGCCGGTTGTGGGGATCGTTTCGCGATTTGCCGACCAGAAGGGTTTCGATCTCCTTGCGGATATCGCGGGCGAATTGATGAAGGAAAACATCGCGATTGTGGCGCTGGGCAGCGGGCAACTGGAGTACGAAAAACTCTTCAAAGGGCTTGCGGAGAAATATTCGGCGCGAGTCGGAGTGAAAATCGGGTACGATAACACCTTGGCGCACAAGATCGAGGCTGGGTCGGACATATTCCTGATGCCGTCGCGGTATGAACCGTGCGGTCTGAATCAGATTTATAGCTTGCGATACGGTACGGTTCCGGTGGTGCGGGCGACGGGCGGACTCGACGACACGGTTCAGAATTTCGTCCCCAAGACGCAGCAGGGCACGGGCTTCAAATTTACCGAATACGGTGGTGCGCCGCTGCTCGATAGCATTCGGGCGGCGCTGAAGACGTACCGCGATCCGAAAGCATGGCACGCGGTGCAGGCCAACGGCATGGCCAAAGATTTCTCCTGGAAGGCTTCGGCGGCAGCGTATGTGACTCTGTACGAGGCTGCGAAACGGTCCCGAATCCCCAGGGGTGCAGGATCATCTAAATAATGGCGCGTTTCACCGGCGGTCGGCCGGCGGCTCGCTATGCGAGGAGAACATGGGAGATACGATTCAAGCGGTAAGCGACGCCAGTTTTCAGGCGGACGTGATCGAAGCGAGCAAGACGCAGCCGGTGATGGTCGATTTTTGGGCCGACTGGTGCCGTCCTTGCCATATGCTTACGCCCACTGTTGAAGAGATTGCGCGAGAACATGCAGGCAAGGTCAAAGTCGTGAAGCTCAACGTTGACGAGAACATGAGCGTCCCGGCCAAATTCAGCATTCGCGGAATTCCCACGCTGCTTGTGTTCAAGGGTGGACAGGTAGCAGATCAGTTGGTCGGCGCGGTGCCGAAAGAGCAGATCGTCAAGGTCCTCGAGCGCCACACCTCCTAGGCGTGACTCCGATTACAGGCGAATGATTCGCAGGAGCGGCGCGCACCGCTCCTGCATACCGGCGGGGCGAGAGGAGTGCTGCGCCTCGCCGTTTTTGCTTCGGTTGAGTCCCTTTCTGAATTGCGTTCCCTCTTGACAACCGGGGGGCAAGCCGCCATGTTAATTGGCTTTACCCAGCGGGGAAACGCCTGATCTGCGGGTGCACTCGAGGCGGGAGAGCGACTTGAAAGTCCGCATCTGTTTTCACGACAAGTGCTTCGACGGAGCTTCGTCGGCTGCGATCTTTTCGCGGTTTTACCGTGAGCGGATCAACCCGAAGGCGGAGTTTTATTACACCGGGATGACGCACAAAGCGTCCCAGCCGTTCGAGGACGGCACGTTTGATGGCGACGAAAACGCCATCGTCGACTTCAAGTATTCGAGTTCGCCCCTGCTTACATGGTGGTTCGACCATCATCAGAGCGCGTTCCTGAAGCCCGAGGACGCCGAGCATTTCCGGCGCGACCATTCGGGCAAGAAGTTCTACGATCCCTCTTACAAATCGTGTACGAAGTTTCTGGCGACGATCGCCTCTGAAAAATTTGGATTCGATGCCAAGCCGCTGGCGGAACTGATCCACTGGGGCGACATCATCGACGGCGCGCAGTTCGCCTCGCCGGAGGTGGCTGTGGCGCTTACCGAGCCGGCCACGCAACTTGCGCTGGTTATCGAGGCGGCTCCGGAGGCGAATCTGGTGCCGCGGCTGATTCCCGATCTCGCTGAAATACCGCTGGCCGAAATCGTCGAGCTGCCGCTGGTGCAGAGGCACCTGGGTCCGCTGCTGGAGCGCCATCGCCGTTCGATCGACATCATGCGGGAGCGCGCCGATTCTCGAGACGGCGTGATCTATTTCGACGTGAGCGATCTCGATCTCGAGGGCTACAACAAATTCGTGCCGTACTTTTTGTATCCGGACGCGCTGTACTCGGTCGGCGTGAGCGCTTCGCCGGTGCGTGCGAAGGTATCCGTGGGCACGAATCCGTGGAAGGAAGCGTCCGCCGAGGTGAATCTGGCTTCGCTGTGCGAAAAGTATGGCGGCGGCGGACACGCAAGGGTGGCGGCCATTTCGCTGGGACCGGGCGACCTCGTCCGTGCGCGTCAGGTGGCGAAGGAGATCGCCGCGACTCTTCGGCATTCTTGACCGGGCGTTGCTCTGCTGCCCGGTTGGGAAGATTATTTCCTCGTGTTAGAATTCACAAATGCTGGGCCGCTAGCTCAATGGTAGAGCAGCTGACTCTTAATCAGCGGGTTGGAGGTTCGAGTCCTCCGCGGCTCACCACTTATTTTCAACAAGTTAGGCTCTTCGGACTTCACTGAGACAAGAAACTGTGCCCAATTTTGTGCCACAGCCGGCTCAAAATCGGTGCCGCTGAGGTCGTCCACGGCCAGGCGCTTCGCTTCCATCCTGATATGCGAATACCGCTCCATCATCGCGCGGGACACGTGCCCGGCCAGCGCCATAACCGTCGAGTCCGAAGCCTGAGACTCGGCCAGCCGCGAAATGAACGTGTGGCGCAGATCGTGGAAGCGGCAGGATACCTTTGCGGCCTTGCGGGCGCTCTCCCAAGCCACTTTCCAACGGTGCATCGGCTCAGTAGGCCTAATCTCCCAGGCGCACGGCTGGCGGTCATTCCCGGCAAGCCCGTACCTCTCATGTGGGAATACGTAATGCTCTGGCTGCGCGCCGTGATAAAGCCCCCGCCAGTGCGTCAGGACAGTCACAGCGCGGGGATTCAGAGGGATTATGCGTCCGGTACCCGCCGCCGTCTTTGACTTGCCCACAGTGAGCGCCCTAGCCAGAAAATCCACCTGGGCCCACTTGAGGCCACGAATCTCGCTCGCTCGCATCCCCGTGTTCAAAGCCAGCATTACAACCGGGTAAAGACTGCGGCAGCGGCTTTTCGAGGCCGCTTCCAACAGGCGGGTTTCTTCCTCATGCGCCAACGCACGGCCTGGGGACGGGCTTTCTTTTAGGAAGTCCACGTCCGCCGCGATTGGTTCCCACATCCGATAGCGCCGGAGGATGCTCCGCAATACTCCTAGCTCAAGGTTGACCGTGCGATTGCTCACGCCGTCGCGCTTTCGGCGGGTCTGGTAGGTCGCTAGGTCTTCCGCGGAGAGGTCACAGAGCAATTGTTTTCCAAAGTCCTTCGTCAACTGAGAAATCGCAAGCTTATAACTGCGCTCCGTGGAGGGCACGATGCCCGTGCGGGTCTTGAGCCAATCTGCCGAGGCAATCGAGAACAGCGGCGGGAGCTTGCGACGCTTGATCTGATTCCAGCTTTCCTCTAGCTCGCGCCGCCGCGCCCGCTCCGCATCCTTGGCGACAGTCTTGCTCTCGCTCTTGGAGGATTCGCGGATCATCTGTCCCGCGAAGCGGAATTTGTACCACCACACGTCCCCACGCCTGTACACGCTCATTTGTCCTCGCTCCTTTTCGGCGGTCGGCCACCCTTCTTGCCGTTCTCCCTGGCAATGGCGCGTATGCGTTCCATTCCAAAACGTTCTACGCGCGCCGCGTAACTACGCTTCCCTAGCCAGCTGGTGAACCTCTTTACCTCAGCGCGATTCATTCCTATATCCTAAACTGTTTGGGTAATTGCGTCAAGCTATCAGGTGATAGAATCACCGTGCGCGGCTAGGGTCGCTCCCGAAAAGCGGTGCATCCCGGTCTGCCTGCCGCGCTCGCTCCATCAACGGGATGCCACGCGGGAGGTGGCTGTGAGCCGCAAACGACGGTCCGGGAGTCACACGCTTGCAAAGCAGGGGCAATCTACTGGGCCGAGGACGATCCTTGCAGCAATAGAGGAAGCCTTCGTTGAGACACTGAAAAGCCTCAGCGCCCTCGTAGAACGAACGGCCAAGCCTGGAATCAGCGAAGGGGATGCGCTCAAGGCAATGCCCGAAATGACTTCGCTCGCGCAGAGGGCGGCTAAGCTCGCCACTTTCGCGTACCCGGGTGCCAGGGCCCTCTCATCTCAATCGGCTGTTAAGCTCGCTGCTCTCTGGCGCGAAACGAACGCGCCTGAGGCTGAGGTCGAGAGGATCTTGAGAATGGCCGGGCGGAGGTCCAGAGGCCGCCCAGCCACACTTCGGGGTGCAGGACTTCAGGCCCTCGAACTGCAGTGCAACGACCCAGAACGCTGGACGTGGCGTGCGCTGACCAATAATCTGTGCAATTGTGGTTTGCGCGAACACCCTTACAATTCCAAGTGCCAAAAGAATCTACGCCGCGAAGCGCTTCTCGTGAAGAAATTCTTGAGAGAGCTTGGAGTCAAGCTACCCACCCAGCGAAATAATCGCTGATTTTCTCGCCGCGCGAACATATCTGCCCTTATATCGCAGCTTCCGCGCCTCGCAAGATTTCGCTACAAATCGCACGGAGGCGAAAATGGATAGCAAACCTTCCGTGCTTCTCTCAGTCCCCGAATTTGCCACTGCGCTGAACATTACCGTATCGTGCGCGAGACGTTGGATTCTGGAACGGAAAATCGCCACGGTTAAACTTGGTCGGCTTATCCGCATTCCGGCGTCAGAAGTCGAGCGGTTGGTCAACGCGGGCAGTCGCCCAGCGCGTCCCGCGCTGCGAGGCTAGTACTTGCAGAAGGGCACTCAGAAATGAATGAAGACCTCGAATCGCTTCTGAAGCAACTCGATACGCCTGTTGACCCGGCTTTGCCTTCGGTCAAACGCATCCTTGCCGGACTCTGCGACGAACGTTTCTCCGGCATCGTGGAGTTGACGTATCGAGCGGGCCGCGTCGTGAAGGTGCGCAAGAGTTAGTCGATTAAACCGAAGGACTGCTCGCATCATGTCCGAGAACACTACAACCCAATCGCGTCCCAACATCGAAGAGATCAAGCGGAAACACGCGCTCCGATCCTACTCGGAGCTGTGCACGCGGCGTCGTGAACTGGGCGCAAATCATTTCGTGGTCGCGGGCCTGCTACCAGCAAGATCGAATGGAATCCTTGTGGGAGATTCTGGCTTGGGCAAGTCACCTCTGCTCTACACCCTCGCCCTGTGCGTTGCCGCTGGTCTCCCGTTCATGGACCTGCCGACTACTCGCGGCGACGTCCTGATACTTGACTACGAGAACAGCGGAGGCGATTCCGAAGAGCTACTTGAGCGGATCCGCCAGCACCTCGGGCTCGACGCCGTGCCAAACAATTTGACCATTTGGAACGCGAACGACTGCGCCCCGCGTTTCGGAACGCTTGGCTACGAGGCCAGGAACGTCATCCAAGAGTGGGCTTCGGCCACGGAATCCTCGGTCAAGCTCGTCATAATCGATCCTCTCAGCGGTTTTAACGCCGGCGCTGAGGAAAAGAACAGGGACGCCACGGAGATGCTTCTGGGCCTGCGAAGGATTAATCGTGAGTTAGGCACGACTCACGTCCTTTCACATCATCGTCGTAAACCGTCGCGCGAGCCAAACGGGAATGTGAACCTGGCCGACTGCTCGAACATGCGGGCCTGGTTTTCGGAGGCTCGCGGTGCAGGGGCACTCATCAACGGGTTTGACGAGCGCCTCGGCGTCGACTTGCCGGGCAATGTGACACAGCTCGCGGAAATCACAGGTGAGATCAGGGAAGAGGTTGCGCTCGTCCTTCGAGGGTTCGGTCGCGTGCGCGGGGAAATTGGTCCCTTCTATCTCGCGCGTGTTTACGACGAGGACGGTGTAGCGGTGGGTTACCGCAAGCTGTGCTCCGCCGAGCTTTTGTTCAATCGAGAGCAACAAGAGGCTCTCGCACGGCTGGGCAACAGATTCAGAACTGGCGAGGCGCGAACTATCTACCGCCACGGCGACCAAGCCACAAGTAACTGGCTGAATAAGTGTGTACGGCTCGGCCTTGTGCGCAAGGTTGGCCGCGGACAGTGGGAAAAAGTACTGAACGGTGGAGGGAACGGAGAAAGGTGAGATCTATCGTATTAGACGCTAGTTACGGCTCCAACCCCCGCCGGAGAGGCCCGGAGCAGAGCGGAGAAAGTTCTCCGCTACTCTCCATCATTCTCCGCTCAAGGGCGGATCAGCAACATGCTGCTCAGACAGGTCTTAGTCTATTTCTCCGTCAACTCCGCCCAATTGCGCTATCGCTGAACCGTCTCTGGGGGAGCCGTGGGGGCAAATAGCAACCGCAAAGGCAAGCGGGGTGAGCGCGAGATCGTGGCCCTTGCACGTGCTGCTGGTCTGCCCGCGAAACGCACTTGGCACACCGCGCAGGATGCCGATCCGCTCGTTCGATGCTGCGATGTCATGATCTGTGGACATCGTGCGCAGGTCCGGGTACGCGCCAGCGGATTTAGGCCTGTGTACGAAGTGCTTACGGGTGTGGAGATCGCATTCCTGAGAGCCGACCGGCAACCGTGGCTCGCCGTGCTGCCCGCTGAACGATTACTAGCTCTGCTGGCCCATGAGCGGGATGGGGGGGGCGGCTGATCGTGGTGATCGAAAAGGGGCTGCAGACGAAGATTTGTTGTGCGCGAACAGCAGCGGGAGCAAGGTTCGTGAGCGCATAACCCCGTTCGCCCTAGTGGTATTACCGTTTTCTCGCTTGCGCTGATGTGCGGTGCACGCAAACCCCCGCGTTTGCCCGCCGATGCCCGCGGGCGCACGCAACGGCACGTGAACTCACGTGTTTACACGTGTCGGCACGCGTGAGCGTGTTGGCAAGCGAGGACACGCGTTCGGCACGCGCATGCAGTCGATTCCCGTACATGTCCCGCTTATGGGCGAGGGGGAGGAGCCGGTAGGCCTGGGGCGCCGCTCGCCAAATACGCGCGAATTATCTTCTGCTGCGCCGGCGTCAGGATCGCCTTCGCGGCCAGCATCGCGTCGAGGCCGTGGGTTATCAGTTGCGACGTCGATTTGGAGATTTCGTCGCCTTTGCTCATCACCGCCGCTCGGTCCGGCTTGTCGGCTCGAAGTAGTTCCCGCAGATCAATCGCATCGACCGCGATGTCCGCCCCTGTCTTGATCGTGTATGTTTCCATGTCGACGACGATCTTCCGGAGGCTATCGGCTTGCTGGTCCGTGAGGCCGAGGACGGTCCGGACGCGCGGGTCGTCCAGCGCCGCCAGCAGCCTGGAAACTCTCTGAAGCGGTCCGCCCGGTCCTCGGCCGCGCCCTCCGGCGTCCTGGGAGCGCCGCGACATCGCTCCCATCATCTGCATCGCGCCTGGGGTCATCATGCCCGCGCCTATTGTGACTGGACCCATTGGTCGCTGGCCCTGCGCGGATTGTGTGGGTGGAAGATCGGCCGGCGGATTCGGCGGACCTTGAGCCGCACTGGCGCCTGCAAATACCGACAGACTCCCTACAAAAATCAAACTGAAGATCATCTTGGATCGCATGGAGTTCCTCCGACCGGTATGCGCCGACCGCAATTCGGGATTCCGCTTGGTCCCGGGTTGGATCCTACGCACCAGTAGCTGCAAGCATACTCCTTGCGGCTAAATCGTGTACTCTCGCGGGAGTCAAGATCTGCGAAACTTTCACGGAACCGGCAGGCATGGCCGGACTCTGCCGTGAAGGCGAGGTGACGCAGAACTGACACATGTCCCGGCGATGCGACTCTTTCACAACGGCTTCGAGTTCGAGATTTGCGACGAGTGGTTGGTCGAATCAGGCATGGATGGCTTTGTCCTGGAGCACCAATCGTACCGAACTGATCGGCATGATTCTTACGAGGTGCGAATCAATGAAGTTGAGCCAGTCACAGCGCGCCTTCGCTACGGCCTTTTCAGAGACGATGCCGAGACCGGCTTAACCGCCAAACAACGCTCCATGAAGATTCTTCGAGGTTTCGCCGCTGGTGACGCGATACCTGCCGTTAGAGTTGTAAGGCTTCCGCCGGGCTCACGCTACGCGTACAAGCTGACGGATGGAGCACATCGGTTCTACCTATCGATCGGAGCGGGATTCACACACGTGCCGGCGGTCGACGGATTTGATCCCGCGGGATTCTGAGGAGTGTGTCATGAGAACTGTACCCATTTGGGGCTCGTTGTTTCTGCTACTAGCCACCGCTGGTATTTCACGAGCGCAAGTCAAAACGCAGGTGGTCTATGACACCACGGATGCCAACTCGACCGCTGTCGTCACAGTTCTCATCAAACAGATGGCGGCACACCCTAAGGCGTTTACGCTAGTGAATAACCCCGACGACCAACAATTGGCCGTCCTTGCCGACTGCTATCGAACAACGGTTAATGATCCGTATTCCTGTTACTACATAGCCAGCAAACAACTCGGCGTGAATCAGGCTCTCCTCGGGGGAGCGGTTGTGGTCAAACCAACAGCACAAGAGGCGGCGGATGCCTTGCTTGCTTCTATCGCCGCTGATATTTCGGAACGTTGGAACAACCTAGACCACAAGATGCTGGTCAATGAACTTGAAACCTGTCTCGCCCTAACTGAGTCTAGTTGTGCTGTTCCAGACCCACTTGTACCTGAGTTAAAGGCTAAATCCATCAATCTGTCTCAGTATCTACGAAAAAAGCCCGCAAAATAGGCGTGGCTCATGCCGCGTTCCTTCTCCGCATCTCACCTACACCGGCCACGCGGCCGGCAACGGTTCAAATGTTCCGCAAGCCAACAAGAAGCTGCCGGTATTCAGTTCAACTCGCTCGGTTCATCGCTGGCCAATCAATCCTCCAACGATCGCCAGGCACTCGCCTCCAAATGAGTTGCCGCATAGGCGTTCCGCGAGCGTGATGGTACAGGACTGCAGCACGCGCGTAAAAGCCGCGGGTATGTGGAGTGCGCATGAAGCCGAACCGGTGACAGTCAAGGTGATGGCAAAACTCGTGACAGAGTGTGCTGAAGAAGGTCCCGAAGGATGTCACCTGCTTAAGAACCGCTGTACGCATCCACACTCGAATCAACATCCGGTCGGGAGAATAGTCGCCAAAGAGCTCAGTGGTCCAACCTGCCTCACGAACTCGCAACGGGCGCACTGAAAGAATACTGACTTCCGGCTCCCTGACTTTGTAAAACGTTGATGCCGCTGCGAGGAATGCGGAGCAAGCATTCTTAAGTTCTCCTCTTGCCCCGCCCTCGATGGCGGGTTGGATGCGTTGAGCAGTTGCGCGCAGTCCTTCATTGTCCGGCAATGGAAGATCTTTGATCTCATCGCTCCTGACAAATTCTTCGTGGTGCGAAATCCTGCGTGGAGGACGGTCAGTTATCACGAAATTGCTCTCGAGGCGGCTTCGCGCCAAGCCAGGCGTTCTGCTGCATGGCACGCCTGTCAACAATCACCGAAAGGACTTCGCCCGAGCCACTGATGGCGGCACCGAGACCAAATGCCCAGGTGTTGACCATTCGATAAAAGCCGCGTAAACGTTTAGAGATGAAACTATGAACCGCACACTCCACAAGATGAAGCGTTATTTGAAATCGCCCTGGTTCAGGCTGAGGCTGAAACGTTTTGTGAAGTCCCCACTACAATGGTTTTGGCACTCGATTCCATCATACTTGCCATTCTATGTCTTGATCATCGTCGTTGGCTATGCAGCTTACCAGGGATGGCCCCGAGAAACGGTGATTTCTCCGTTTCAGTCGCCATCTGATAGTGCGGGCAAGGCGTTGCCTTTCGGAGGGCAAACAGCTGCCGACATGTTGCTGGATGCTCTTACGGCGATTCGGAAGGAGGCTGACGGCCAGTCTGTGCCTTTGTGTAGCGAGGCTTCACGTAAGCCCCAAGCACTCGCGGGACCCGGGGGATTGGCCGTCGGACCGAGTTCAGCATTCCAGGTTGGTGGTCGCGTGGCGGTCGAGGTGAAGGGCATTTCTGTCGATGGCCTAATCTCAGTAGCCCGTGAAGTACTCAACCATGAAACGGACATCTCAGGGGATATACTTTTGGACGGGTCAGATAAGTTTCGGATCGCTGCACGCGCGCAGGGCGCGGGTCCTTGGGTGGTCGGTCCAGTATCGCTGTCTCCTGATGGCCTAACGACAGCGTCCTGTCAACTGGCTGAGAAAATTTTGGCGAGTACCGACGAACACAGGAATCTATTGGCCGCTGCTTTGATTCGTCGCAAGGACTACAACAGGGTTATCGAGCTCTATAAGATCATGCCGCGGGATAAGAGCTACCTTGCTGAGGCTCTCAACAACCTCGGAATTGCACTCCATCAAACCAAAGACGACGATGACGCCATTCTCAAATTAGATCAAGCACTAGACCTCAGAAAACTTTTCCCGGAGGCGCACTACAACCTCGGAAATATCTTCCTCGGCAGAGGCGACTTGGACCGAGCTATGAGCGAATTCCGTGAGGCTCTGCTCTTGCGGTCCGACTATCCGGAAGCCCTTATAAACCTAGGCAACGCCCTCCTTCAGAAAGGCGATTCGGAAGCGGCGATTGTCCAATTCCAAAAGGCGCTAAGCCTGAGGCCGGGTGATGCCGTTGCCTATTTCAACCTCGGCAATGTTTTTGATAAGCAGGGCAAGCACGAGGAGGCCAGGGACGAATACCAGGAAGCGATAAGCTTCGATCCCGACTTTGCAGAGGCGCACTACAACCTCGGCGTCTACCTCGACCAAGACGGAGATAAGGCGGGAGCCACGGCTGAATACCGCGAAGCGCTGCGTTCGAAGCCCGACTTCCCCGAGGCGCTAGCCAATTTAGGAAACGAGCTCGGTCTCAAGGGGGATAGAAAGGGAGCTATTGATGAATACCGCAAGGCATTGCGCCTGAGTCCTCAGAACCTGTCGGCTCTCGTCGGCCTAGGGACCGCACTGATGGACAGTGGCGACTTGGACGGAGGCATTGCTGAAGAGCAAGAGGCGCTGCGCGTGAACCCCGATTTAGCCGAGGCCCACGTTGCTCTCGGAACGGCGTTGTTTAGCAAGGGCGTTAGCAAGGGTGATAAAGCTGAGCAGGAAGTAGCTGAGGCCGAAGTGCGTCGGGGAGTAAACCTGAAGCCTGGCTTTTTCGAGGGGCATCTCATGCTCGGCACCATACTGTTAGACGAAGGGAAAACGGACGCGGCCATCGCAGAATACCACGAGCTTGAACGCTTAAAACCTCAAGACCCACTGCCGCACATGCTCTTAGGCGGTGTGTTCAACACGCCTGGCAATCGCCGCCTCGCGATTGCCGAATACAAAGAGGCGATCCGTTTGAACCCCCACGACCCACAGGGATACATAGCCTTAGGCAGCGTGCTCGATATGCCGGGTGGTGACCACGAGGCAGCCATCGCCCAATATCGTGAGGCCGTGCGCGTGAAGCCCGGCGATCCAAACGGGCATTATATCCTCGCCATTGCGCTCCACAGGAGCGGTCCCTCGGAGGAGGCTATTGCGGAATGCAAGAAGGCTCTTGCACTGAATCCCAAGCTCACAGGATTGTCATGGTGCGCGGGACCTTCTAAGTGAAATCACCAGGACACGTCCGAGATTCACCTGCCGAAAATCGTTTTCCAAGCCGCAATAGCCGAACAAAACCGACGGTAGCTGAGAGCAGAATAATCGTGTCGCGCACTATGCCGGTAACACTACTTTTCGTGGCTATCCTACGTTCATGCTCGACCGCACCTGCCGCCTCTCGTTACTCACAAGGGACCTGCCGCCCATGAACCTGAAAATCATCAAATCTTATCTGCAGCCATCAATGCTCTACCGATACCGCTCCCTGAAGGACTGTGATCAAGAAATACAGGCCATCGAGGGCGGCTATCTTCATTGTGCCGCTTATCGGAAGTTGAATGATCCGATGGAAGGCCTCTTCGTATCGAGTCCGGGTCTGAGGCAGAGTGCTGGCTATCGCAGCATTCGCGAGTCGATTAGCGACGCTAAGTCTCACATTGGAATTTGCTCGTTCAGCGAAGTGCGGAATCATGAGTTGATGTGGGCGCATTATGCGGATCGGTTCGAAGGCATCTGCGTTGCTTACAGTTTCTCGAAACTGTCGGACGCCTTGCCGGAGAGCGTAGAGTTTGTGCGCATGTTTTACGATGAGAGGGTCCCTACGATCCATCGCGCGAGAAACGGGCGGGAGTACCAGGCGAAAAAGGCGCTATCGTGCAAGAATTACCGATGGCTCTACGAGCGAGAATGGCGGATGTTCGGCCCGTTGGGCAGAGTGTCCTATGGCGACCTCACGTGCGTGGCGTGTGTATATCTAGGTTCGCGTATCAGGCATCATGATCGAGTTCGAATCGAGCACCGGTTGGCACCACTGAAAATCAAGACGCGTCAAATGATCATCGACAAATACTCCATCAGCTTTGAACCGAGGCACCGCCAAGCAACACGGCGCGCTATCCTGCGGCGGCAGGGATGCGGGTGTCTCCGTCGCCACTCGGCACGCGCTTCGTTGAGTTGAATCGAGAATGCCGATACTTGAGGCTTGCCGTCGCCGTCGTATCTCAACGGATAAACGAGCCCGCGCATCTGCTTTCCGAACACAATCAAATCGGCATCCGATAATCCGCTCAGCAGTTCCCGGAGATCGTCTAGGTTCACCGAGTTACTGAGCGCGTTTGATGGACCCTGCTGCCAGGGTGGCATGTTACTCCGCTCGCTGGGCACGCTCTCGGTCAAAGGCGGCCTTCGCTTCGCGGCGAAACTTGCGGCCGGTCGGCGTATATGGGAAGGCGCGAACGCCCAAGACTTTCTTCGCAACTTGCTCGAACGTCAGATTGGGATAGTCGAACGAGTAGTCATTGAACTGGCCAACGACTTCGAGTTGCGCAACCGAGAGGCGCGGCTTGCTGGCAGAGCGTTTCGCTGGCATGGGCGGATTCTAACACCCCCTCAGTCGTTGTAGAATGCGGACGCGATGACCGAACCTTACATCGGCACCAACGCATTTGTGCCCGTAACAAATGAGCACTCGCGGCCGAGCGATTATCTCGGTGGGATTTTCTTGCAGCTTCCCGAAAGATTCTGTGGCGGGAGGTAACCCGTAATCTTAGCGCCGGCAACAATCTGTCCGCTGCGTTTATCATAGTAAAATGTGTTAGCGAGAAAAAAGCGCATTGTATTCGTAATGAAAAAAGTAGGAGTAGGCTCCCCGAGCTTGTGAAGATGATCATCTTCTCCCTCTAGGACCCATCTGTGTCCATCCTGGTGGAAATGCATCTCTCCCGCGTTGCCTTGAGAATAAATCGTTAGAACGAGGTCCGGCCCCGACGCCCTGAGCGTTAAATGCATCGGAATGACGTCCACATCGCACGCGTAATCACCTGATAGATCCGCTGCTTCCGCCGGTCCTTCTGATTCAAGGAGCAGCCCCCTGACATCATTGATCGGAATCGCGAAATTGAGATTTTCCCCGCCTTCAACTTTAGAAGTGGTGATTCCGATTACTTCTCCTCTCATATTGAACAACGGACCTCCGCTACTACCGGGGGAGATCGGTGCTGTGATCTGCAAGAACCTGCCGCCCTGTTTCTCGATCGTTCTGATTGCGCTGACGATGCCGTTTGAAACAGTTGATTCGAGAGAAAGCGGATTGCCAATCGCGACAACTTCCTCTCCCACTTGGAGTTTGTCGGAGTCTCCGAGGGTGACTGATGGGAATTTTCCATTTACCTTGATGATGGCGATGTCGCGTTCTTTGTTGCGCGCCCGCAGTTCATCCACGGTTAGGAGCGCACCACCACGCAGCTTGACGGTGGGGACGAAGTGTTTGTCCTCTATGCCCTCTATGACGTGATAATTGGTCAGGATGTAGCCGTCTCCGTTTATGAAAAAGCCGGTGCCTTCGGATGTGGGGTTGCCATCCTTGTCCGACATAATGATGGATACGATGGCCCCATTCGCAGCTTTGGCTATCGCAGGTATGTCCTTTCGAGGTGGTGCCGACTGCGCTCCAATGAGGGCAGCTACGAGACATGCTTGAAGAGGGACTTTCAAGATTTCACCATAGCCAGGCTCAAAGCGGGTTTGGAATGCCGTGGCAATCCGCCGTCTTCTTGGCCTCGCTGAGCGCATTATCCAATGTCGTCCTGACGATGGCTTGAAACTGCGGCTTGACACATCCAATGAACAGTTCGGTGATCCGACGCAGGTCCTTGGCGAACTCTAGCACTTGATTCTTGAGGTGATCGGGACCATCATGTCCGACTCCGCCCGCGTTGGCCGCGATGTTCCTGTCGTAAACGAGATGGAATATTCGCTTGTTCGCTGGCTTCCCGCGCTTCATGTACTTTAAGTATAAAGGGCTCTCTGGCTCAGCCCACGAAGGCGCGAACTGGAGAGCCCGAGCATCGTCTGGCTCGCTTACCTTAGCGAAATAAAACTCGTAGAGCGCGCGGGATTGAACCAAATTCGTGTTCATCGCGAGGACGCATTCTCTGCCTTTCGTGGCATGCCAGGTTACCGCGCTCACAAATGACCAACGGAGCGCATCGTACAGGTCCTTCTCCAGAAATTCCTTCTCATCGGCTGCGGTCGAAGGAGTTGGCACGGGCGGTAGTTTACCACCGTGCATTTGAGCACGCCAAAGCGCCGCGCCTATTCGGATAAGTTCGTACTAGTCTGAGCAGATTGTGCAATCAGCCAAGAGTGGGACGGCCTAGGAAACCTTGCAGTACGGGCAAGGGGTGTCGGGCACTAGCATCGTGGGGTCTTCGTAGACTGTTCCCACCGAAGCTCCTGCTCGTTCTCGGCTCTCAGCTTGTTTCAAATGCCAGCGCACAATCACATTGTCCTTGCCGACGTCTGTAACCACACCGTGTTCTGACGGCGGCTTGTCACGTCGTGTCACCGTTGAGCCGACAGGTGGCTTCATTGTGAGCAGGACCCCATTTTCGATAGCTTGCCGGGCACTCGTCAAACGTGCGCTGATACGACGCTCGCACTATAGCTCAAATCGTTAGTGAACCGTTGTGTGTCAACTCCCGATAAGCACTGACTGCGTCTTCGACGCGTCTCTGGTACCAGAAACTTGGCGAGATTGGTTTGTTGATTCGACAGAAGTTATGAGCCAGGTTTCTGGAGAGTCGGATAACCGGGCAAATACCGGCCCAGTACTTTATTTGTCCGGTTTCCGCTGCCAGCTCAACCGGTCGATGCAACACTGTACTCAGTTGGTCCGACAGTACTTCCCCTAGAGAACCGACCTGTCGGGCTGTACTCAATCAGAACCTAGCCAGGGCAGTGTTCCGTTCGATTCGACGCTCGCGAACGACTATAGCCTTTGA
>Ga0187888_1000113_pt1 | contig 84897 bp, 79 predicted proteins | sample June2016WEW_7_40_FD_132987 | JGI IMG/M metagenome (GOLD analysis project Ga0187888, IMG submission 132987) | Peatland microbial communities from SPRUCE experiment site at the Marcell Experimental Forest, Minnesota, USA - June2016WEW_7_40 | ecosystem: Environmental > Terrestrial > Soil > Wetlands...
CAGCGGCTTCCTTCTAGTCTCCTTATCGAAAACGCCTCGGTCGAAGATTTCTCCATTTAATCAGCGTTCGTGCGCCGAGGCGTTTCCGATCAAGGCTAGCGACAAGTCACAAAGTTACACGCTAAACTGGAGAACTACTTCTGAAACAACCCGCAGTTCAGTCCGCTCCAGGTGAGCAATTTTGACCAGACAGGGCGATGGCGAATCCACGATACTTTTGTACGGCTCCCCGTTTGAGTTGTTGACGCCGACGGTCTGCGGGTCGGCCCACCTATTTTTGGCCGCCCAAGGTCGCCTGGGAGTGCGCGGCAGCCACGGCCGTGCCTCCCAGCGCGCCGATCCGGATCGTCAACGAATCGCCTTTCTATCGAAGAACGAGGGTACCGTGATTCAAGGCAGCTACAAAGGTATTGAGATCGAAATGGAGCTTCATCAACTGGAGCACGGGGGTTGGAGGTGCGATTACACACTGATCAGGCACCCCGAACCAACCGAAACGATTCATCACGGGGATCAAGGTTTCCCCACCATGGATCTTGCCAGGGAATACGCCTTGCATGACGCTCGCGTCGCCATAGATCAAGCGAGTTAAGCTCTGATCTCGCGCGGCCCCCGACGCCACGCTTCGAAGCGCCCGCGGAGTCTCTCATGTCTATGACGTCCTGGCGATGAATCTCAGTACCACTTGAGCGTACAAAGGAAACAGGGACGCCTGATACAATGCATGTCCATGCGGTCTCTGCTCCTATTTTGCTCGGCTCTATGCCTTTTCGCCCAACCCAGCGCGGACCTTACGCAGGCTCTCAACTCGTCTCGGCAGCGCATCAACTCCATTGACGATCAAATCGTAAACCTGCTCAACCGGCGGGCGCAAGTGGTTCGCGAAGTGGGGCTAATCAAGAAGCAGTTCCATGCTCCTGCAAGCGCTCCCGGTCGTGAAGAGCAGGTTTTGCGGCGCGTCGCCAGTGAAGCTCAAACTCCCTTGACGCCCTCGGCCGTGGAAGCCATCTACAAGACGATTCTGCATGAGATGTCTGCCATGGAAGCCACCGAGATGGACAAGGGATCCAAGCCCCAGTAGCCGCTTGCATACAACGGGATAATAGGAATAGTATGGACTCGATAGAGAGGGGCTTCAAATGAAGATATTGCAGGCCTTGCGGGCCGAAGTGTGTTGCGTCGCGCTGGTGACCGCTGGGATTTTCGGCGCGGCTAGCCCGATTCTGGCACACCATTCCTTCACCATGTTCGACATGACGAAGCGGCTGACCCTGGTTGGTACGATTACCTCCTTTGAATGGACCAATCCGCATGCCTACATCGAGATCGACGTTCCGGACGATAAGGGCGCTGTCAAGCATTGGAGTATTGAAATGGGCAGTCCCAGTATCCTCATGCAAAGCGGTTGGAAGTTTAATAGCATCAAGGCAGGCGACAAACTCACACTAATCATCAACCCCATGAAGAGTGGGCAGGCGGGTGGATTTCTTTCCACCGCGACCTTGCCGGACGGTCGCGTACTGAGCAACGGACCGCGGCAGGAACCCCCGCCCGCGCCTACGCAGAAATGACACTTCGCAGAGACTCAGGAATGAAATTGACGATGCTCTGGTGCGGCGCGCTGCTCATGTCGCCGGCGATGCTGCATGCACAATCAGCTGCGAGTCCGCCCGACCTCACCGGTGTCTGGGGCATCTATAGAGGTGGACCTGCATCGGACCCGAAGTTTCGGCCGCCCGCGCCTTCTCCCTTGGTGCTGAAACCGGAGTACGACAAGCCATATCAAGCCCGGCGCGCCGAGGAGTCCGAGGCGGCTAAACGCGGCGAGCAATTGGCGAACACCAGCGCTGAATGCATCCCTTATGGCGTTCCTGTGATGATGTCCATCGCTATATATCCCGTTGAGTTTATTCAAACCCCGAAGCAGGTGACGATTATTTCCGAGGCCTTCAGCGAAGTGCGGCGCGTTTATCTGGACAGGCCACAGGCCAAAATGGACGATGTTGCGCCCGGCTATTACGGACGCTCGGTGGGCCACTGGGAAGGCGACACGCTGGTGGTAGACACGATCGGGATCAAGCCGACGGTTTCCGGCTATCGCGGGATGCCGCACAGTCCCCAGATGCGCGTCACGGAGCGAATCCGGATGCTCTCGCCCGATATCCTGCACGACCAAATTACCATTGAGGATCCCGTGGTGCTCGAAAAACCGGTTACCTACACTGTGGCTTTTAAGCGCATGGCCAGCGATTATGAGATGGTCGAGTTTGTGTGCGACAACAATCGGGAATACATCGACGACAAAGGCATTGTGCGGCTGAAGCTACACAATCAGTGAGAGAGGATCGAAAAGTGCAACATCCATTTCGAATGGCGAAGGTAATTCTGACGGCGAGCGCGTTTGTCATGTCCGCCGTGAGCGCAATGGCCCAGTCGGCGCCGCCCGTACCGACCCCGCCACCGCCCCAGCTCGGCGCGCTGGCTCCTTCGAATATCGAGAAGCCCCGGCCCAAACCTCCCTTCGACATTACCGGAACCTGGTTGCACGCCTTTAGCCGCGATAACCCGTTCACTTTCTCGCCTCCCCCCGGTTTCAAGCTGACGCCGGAGGCGCAGGTGCAGTACGATGCGGCCAAGAAAGCCAGGGCGGAAGGCAAGGCCTACCATGACGACATCGGCCAATGCTGGCCCGCCGGATTGCCGGTGATTATGACGCGTGTGTGGCCCATCGCCATGATCCAGAAGCCCACCGTGATTTTCATGGTCAGCGGTTTCATGAACAGCACGCGCATCATCTATCTGGATGGGCGCAAGCACACCGATCCGGACCTTGTGATCCCCAGCTTCAATGGGGAATCGATCGGGCACTGGGAAGGCGACTCGCTGGTGGTGGATACCACGGGCTTCGTCGACGATCATCATTGGCTCGACAATGGCATCCCACTCAGCGATCAGACGCACATGGTGGAACGGATGCGTTTGATCAACGATGGAGCTACGCTCGAAATCGAATACGCGATTTCGGATCCTAAGGATTGGGTGGGTGAGTGGAAATGGACGAAGCGCTGGAAACGGGTGGACGACACCGACATCACCGAAGCGTCGTGCCTGCCGGATCTCAACGCGCATATGCCGAGCGTGACGTCGAAGTCCGTGAACGTCCGGTGATTTTGAGAAGAAAGGATTCTATGAGACGACTACAGATCGCGTGCGCGTGCATTCTCGGAATTGTGATGTCCGGCTCCGCTTACGCACACCATTCCATGGAGGGTTTTGACCGCGACAAGAACGTAACGCTGGTGGGGACCGTCAAGCAGTTCAAGTGGGCCAATCCCCATTCCTGGATTGAATTGGAAGTCCCGAACGATAAGGGCGGGGTGGATACCTGGAATATCGAGATGACTGCTCCGTTCGTTCTGATCCGCGCGGGATGGCGGGCAACTTCTCTCAAGCCTGGAGACAAGGTCAGCGTAGTGGGCCATCCGCAAAAAACCGGTGAACCTGGCGCGTTATTTGTTTCGGTGACGCTGGCCAACGGTGAGAAACTGACGGATCGGCCACCCACGGCGACGCCCGCGCCTGCCAAGTGAGACGCCGGCTCCATTGCGGTGCGATACTGCTTGCGCTCGCACTGCTCACAAACATTGCGAGCGCGGCCGATTCGAAGAGCGCGCCCTGCGATCGCGAATGTTTGCGCGCCTTCATCCCGCTATACCTGAACGCGATGCTGGTCCACAGCCCGAGTTCCCTTCCCCTAGCCGACGATGTAAGATTCACCGAAGATACCGTCGCGATGAGACTGGGCGAAAGTCCATTATGGAGAAATGCATCGCGGCTTCGCCCTTACCGGCTCGATATTTTGGATGTCCGGCAAGGTGTGGCCGCGTCTCAGGTGATCATTGAGGAGGCGGGCGCTCCGGTGATGCTGATGCTCCGGTTGAAGATAAGCCGTGGCAAGATCTCCGAAGTCGAGAGCCAAGTGACCAGAAGCAAAACCGAAGGGTCGCTCTTCAACATCGAAGCCCTCAGGTCTCCGAGCGGCGCCATGCTGCGGATGCCCGGCGACTCAGAACGCAACTCTCGAGAAGAAGCCATCAAAATCGCGGAGTTGTACCCGGCCGGTCTCAAAGCCGGCAGCTTCGTCACCGTCGATGCACCCTTTGCCTCCGACGCGTACCGTTTCGAAAACGGGCAACTGATGGCCGGGCCGGGCTGCACTTTTCGACCCGACTGCGTGGACATCAAGAATCAAAAGATTCCCACGCTATCTGGAATCGCATCGCGCGTCGCCGCCGTGGATGAAGACCTGGGAATCGTACTTCTTCGTATGGACTTTGGCGCCGGATCTTCGCGCGTAGCGGGCGACTCGCTGGTGGTGTGGGAGGCCTTCAAGGTTTATGGCGGCCAGATCCACGCGGTGGAAGCCTTCATGAAGAACATGCCGCTGGGAACACCGTCCGGTTGGGATTCACCTGGCGGCAACTGAGCGGTTCCAGTCGCTCTCCATCGCGAGGATCTGATTCCGGACCGCGCCTTCCGCATCGTCAAACTCGAAGCGTCCGGCAGCAACGGGACATCCGCCGGGCCAGCGTGACGCCGGTCAATCCCGATTGGCTCATCGGCGCCATCCCTTGCGCCAGGATGCGCTCGTGAGTGGAAGTAGCGGCGCCGTTACGGGTGGTATTCGCTCGTACCCGGGACGATGTGCTGCAGGTCCTGATTGTTTTCCTGGCATTCGGCTTCCATAATGCGCTCATCGCGAGGCGGGTGGCGAAGGATCAAGCGATATTGCCAGGGCTTGGTAAAGACCTTGGGATCCTCCATAGTCGCTTCGTACAAAATGGTATCGTTCGGTTGCAGCGTATAGCGTTCCACCACGTGCAGATCCTCGCTGTGAAAGTGGCCCGCTCCCGGCAGCCAGGTCTTGTCATTGAAACCAGTGACGTCCACGACGAACGTATCGCCATCCCAGTGTCCGATTGAATCGCCCATGTAGGTGGGGTCGAGTTCCTCAGGGTGCGGCCGGCCATCCGTAGGAATGATGCGAAAGATGTGGTTGGTCTCGTAGAGAATGTAGGTCTTTTTTGCAGTTTGCGCGATCTCGAGAGGCACCGGGATGCCGGTGACACGCGGCGTGCCGGCCATCTTGCATTGCACCGTTGGATCCTTACGGTCATCGGAGGCGAGTTCCTTCACTTTGGCCAGAGCCCAGTCCTGATAGGGAGGCGGTCCCGGTGGAGGGCCCCAGGTGCTGGCGCGGCCTTCGCCCGGACGCACTTCGCCCGTTTCGCCGAACAGGCTGACGCCAATACCCTGCCAGATGCCAGACAGATCGGGTCTGCCTTCGGCGTCGCGGCGAATCTTGCCGGAAGAAGCGTTCTTGACGGCGGGCGCCTTGTCTTGCGCGAACGTGCAGACCGGCACTGCAACGGCAACGAACAATAATGCGATCTTCATCGTGTGGCCCCTATTGCGCCGGCGGTCCCAGAAAAAGCTTCTTGCCGTCCGGGAGCGTTACCTCGCGCCCGGCGATCCGGTTGCTGCCATCCTTCGACATCCAACCGGTTACGGTGATGGTATCGTTCTCCTTGAGCGCGGCTTTGGTCCAACCGGTGCGGCGCAATGTATTGGGCGGGTGACCTTCCAGCGCCCAGCTAACCAATTGCCCGTCAGCGCCCTTCACATCGATGTAAATGTAGACGTGCGGGTTAGACCAGTCGATCTTGGTCACCACGCCAGTCAGTGAAATCGGCTTCGCGCTGTCATATTCGGCGCCAAAGGAATGGTGAGCGAAGGCTGACGCGGCGACGAAGAGAATACCCGAAAGGGCCAGGAAAAGGCGGACTCGCATCTTATGTCACCTCAACTCTCTAATCAACCCAGCTAATCAACCCAGCCAGTATATATGCAATTTCTTGCCGCTCGGAGCGTCATAATAAGTTGGAGGAATCGTGAATCAAAAGCTGGACAGAGAACTTGGGAACCGGTGCATCAACACCATACGCATCTTGTCGGCGGATGCAGTGCAAAACGCGAACTCCGGGCACCCAGGCCTGCCGATGGGCGCGGCGGCTATGGCCTATACGCTGTGGACGCGTTTCCTGAGACACAACCCACGGAACCCCCAATGGTTCGATCGCGATCGTTTCATCCTCTCGGCCGGACACGGCTCCATGCTCTTGTACAGCCTGTTGTTTCTGACCGGCTACGATCTTTCGCTGGATGAAATCAAGCGCTTCCGAAAATGGGGCAGTAAGACGCCGGGCCATCCGGAACGCCGTGAAACACCGGGTGTGGAAGTCACCACCGGGCCGCTGGGCCAGGGCTTCGCCAATGGCGTGGGATTTGCAGTAGCGGAGGCGTGGCTCGCGGCGCGTTACAACCGTCCGGGGCACAAGATCATCGATCATTACACGTATGCAATCTGCAGCGATGGCGATCTAATGGAAGGGGTCAGCCAGGAGGCGGCATCGCTGGCCGGGCACCTGCAGCTAGGTAAGCTGATTTATCTCTACGATCAGAATCACATTTCTCTAGCCGGAGCCACCAACATCGATTTCACCGAGGACGTAGCCAGACGTTTTGAAGCCGATGGCTGGCACACTCGGGCGGTTCCAGATGGAAATGACACCGAAGACGTCGCGAAAGCGATCGAAGAGGCGCAGGCCGAGCAGCAGCGCCCTTCTTTGATTTTGGTTCGAACACACATCGGTTATGGGAGCCCGCACAAGCAAGACAATTTCTCTTCGCATGGCAGTCCACTGGGAGAAGAGGAACTGCAGGCTACTAAGGCCGCGCTGGGCTGGCCGACCATGGACAAGTTCTACCTTCCGCAAGACGCCGTCGATTACTTTCGTCAGTCGATTTCCGAGGGCGCGCGAGTGGAAGACGAATGGAAAAAGAAGTTCGACGCGTATCGAAAAGACTTCCCGAAAGAAGCGGCCGAATTTGAAATGCTGGTGCGCGGTGCGCTGCCCGATAACTGGGCCGCAGATCTTCCGAAATGGAAACCGGAGGACAAACCTATTGCCACGCGATCTGCGGGAGGCGCCGCGCTCAACGCGCTTTCCAAGCACATCCCGAACATTATTGGTGGATCGGCCGATCTGAATCCTTCCACGGACACGGCGTTGAAGAACGGGGGCGACTTCCAGAACTCCGAAGCGTATGGTCCGGGAACATTGGGCGCGGTTGGCGGGGTGTGGAGCTACGCCGGCCGTAACATCGCGTTTGGCGTTCGGGAGCACGCCATGGGCTCGGCCGTAAATGGAATGGCTGCGCACGGCGGAGTGCTGCCGTTTAGCGCCACGTTTTTCACGTTCTCCGATTACATGAAGCCCGCCATTCGGCTGGGCGCGTTGAGCCGGCTGAAAGCGATCTACGTATTTACGCACGACAGCATCGGCCTCGGAGAGGACGGCCCGACGCACCAACCCGTGGAGCAGTTGGCTGCGCTGCGCGCCGTTCCCGACTTAACCGTCATCCGGCCGGCCGATGCGAATGAAACTGCCGAAGCTTGGGCCGTTGCGGTGCAGCGCGATGGTCCTACGGTCCTGGTCTTGACGCGGCAAGCAGTGCCTCATCTGGATCGCAGCAATGCCAAGGATCCTGGAGTTGCGCGAGGCGCCTACATTCTCGCCGAAGCGGACGGCGGGGCTCCGGATGCAATTTTGATTGGGACAGGATCCGAAGTGCAGTTGTGCGTCGAGGCGCGAAAGATACTCACGAAGTATGCAGTGAAAGCGCGCGTAGTCAGCATGCCGAGCTGGGAACTCTTCGCCGCCCAGGAAGAGGCCTATCGCGAGCGCGTTTTACCAAAGCGAATCAAGGCCCGCGTTACGGTGGAGGCCGGATCGCCGCTTGGCTGGCATCGCTGGGCGGGCGATGAAGGCGCGGTCATCGGGGTGGAGCGCTTCGGGGCGTCGGCGCCTGGCGAGGAAGTGCTCGTGCAGTTGGGCTTCACAGCCGAGCACGTGGTATCGGCGGCGCTTCGCGTCTTGGGGCGACATGCGGAGGCCAAAGACGTCACGCTGGTCCACGCTTAGCACCAGCTTCACCCCCTACGGGTCGCGGCTCGGTAATACAGGGAATCTACCGAGCCGCGCACGCAGTAAGCGGTGCTGGGCTAAGTTTCTGGGCGCTCTGTAACTGGCTGGTTGCCGCGATGTGGTAGCGGCGACTTGCTGCCGCCGTTCGCTTCGCCCTGAAGCATAGCTTCTAACGACTCGTACGCGTAAATAGTCGGCGCATGATTCTGCATTAAGCCGCCCGTGTCGGCCGTGGGCCCATAGGTGCTGTGCATGTCGTGGCCCAGCATGCGCAGCATCGCGAGCAACTGTCCGCGATGTTGTGAAGTGTGAGTCATGCGGCGCGTCATCACCCACGCGCGGGAACGTAAGACATCGAAGAAGATTACGTTTTCCTCCCACCATGGGTCGGCTTGGGCCCGCAAGACGGCCAGGCGTTTTGCGCTATCTTCCGAATATCGCGCCATGAATTCCCAGCGCACTTCCCGCGCAGGCAGCGGAGGCGCGCCCACATCGATGCCGAGGATCTTTTGGAACCAAAAATTCTCGCTCACGCATTGGTGGACCATGTGCTCAAGGACGCTTCGTCCGCGTGCATCCGACAGGTTCGGACGCACTGGCAGATCCTCATCGCGGAACATGCTCCAGACGCTCACTACCTTGACGCGCTCGGTCGCGTAGGTGTCGGTGAGAAAGCTGTATTTCATCTCTGCCATGTGATCTGGTCCGCCTCCAGCGGCACGGATGCTCGGGTATGGAAAGGAACTATGCGAGCCGTGTAGTCACTGGCTGGGCGCGTGGCGGGCACCGATGCGGAGTAAGAAAAGGCGCCCTGAGAACCGAGAAGCTCGTGCCCGCGTTGCATCGCTTGCCGGATCGGCTGGCCGTCATCCGTTGGATCGGCGTAGAGTTCCACCCGCACGGCATCGAGATTCACGTCATCCAAATAGACCTGGACCTCGAAAACATGCTGACCGCCGCGTGCTTCGACATGCAATTGTCCGAATCGAATTTGCGGCCAATTCTCGCGTAGAGTGCGTTGCCACTCGATCAATTCGGCAGCCGGCTTGCCGCGCTCCGCGGCCCGGCTGCAATAGGCCGCGGCTCCGGGCAGATAATGCTTCTCCGTATATTCGCGAACCGCGCGATTGGCCGAGAAGACAGGCGTGAGCCGCGCCATGCTCTCACGCATCATCGCGATCCACTGCGTGGGGATACCTTGCTGGTCTCGCTGGTAGAACTTCGGGATAATTTCGCGCTCCAGAAGTGTGTACAGAGTTTCGGCTTCGGCGGCGTCCACATTCGGGTCGTCGCCGTGCTCCTTGCCATCTCCGATTGCCCAGCCGACTTCCGGCGAATAAGCTTCGGCCCACCATCCATCCAGTTCCGATAAGTTTATGCCGCCGTTGGCCAGAATTTTCATTCCGCTCGTTCCGCTTGCCTCCCACGGGCGGCGAGGCGTATTGATCCAGAGATCCACGCCTTGCACCATTTGCTGGCTGAGCAGCATATCGTAGTCGGACAGGAACGCGACGTGCATCTGAACATCGGCGCGCTTGCGGAATTGATACCACTGCTGGATCATGATTTGGCCGGCGAGGTCGGCCGGGTGCGCCTTACCCGCCACTACCAACTGGACGGGGTGCTCCCGGTTCGTTAAGATGCGAGCCAAGCGATCGGGATCGCGCAGCAGCAGATTGGGCCGCTTGTAGGTGGCGAATCGCCGGGCAAACCCCATCGTCAGCGTGTCAAAGTTGAAGATGTGCTCGGCTGCCGCGATGTCTTGCGGCGACACCCCCCGGATGGCGCGATCTCGCGCTAGACGCTGCCGCGTGTATTCGATCAATCCTCTGGATCCGCTGGTTCGCAATTGCCAAAGGTCGCTATCGGGTAGCGCCCGAAGCTGCTGCGCGAGTTTGGCTGGCTCACCCACCGAACGATCGGGCCCGCAGGCACGTTCCCAAAGCGCGTCTGTTTCCGGAGATTCCCACGTGCCGGTGTGAACTCCGTTGGTGACATGCCCCACTGGTACTTCCCTTTCCGGCCAGCGCGGAAACAAACTACTGAACAGTCGCCGGCTGACCGCACCGTGCAGACGGCTAACCCCATTCACAGCACCGCTTCCGCGCACGGCCAGGTAGGCCATATTGAAAGGCTCAGATGCATTGCTCGGATTTTGGCGGCCCATAGCCCAAAGCGTTTCCACGCCGATCCCAAGCTCTTCGGCGATCACGTTGAGATACTTACCGGCGAGTTCTGGCGCAAAGCGGTCAAAGCCTGCCTCCACCGCCGTGTGCGTGGTGAAGAGATTGCCGGCCCTGGTCGCGGTCAGAGCCACTTGAAATGGCACGCCGTTATCCAGCATGTAGCTGCGCGCCCGCTCCAGGGTCGCAAAGGCCGCATGTCCCTCATTGAGGTGACAGATCTCAGGGCGCAAACCGAGCGCTCGCAGCAACCTCCAACCGCCGATGCCGAGGATCAACTCCTGTTTGAGACGAAGATCGGAATCGCCGCCATAGAGTTCACTGGTGATGCCGCGGAATGCCGGAGGATTGGCCAGATCGTTGGAGTCGAGCAGATAGAGGTTAGTCCTCCCAACCTCCACTTTCCAGCAGCGCAGCCAGAGTTTGAAGCCCGGCATGTTCATCGGAATCCGCAACCACTCGCCATCCGGCTGGCGCAGTGGTGCTATGGGAAGCTGGCTCGGATCATTGTAAGGATAGAGGGCGTGCTGGACGCCGTTGTAATCGACTTCCTGGCGAAAATAACCTTGCTGATACAGCAATCCAATGGCAGCCACAGGCACACCCAAGTCGCTGGCAGCTTTCAGTTGATCGCCCGCCACATTTCCCAGGCCACCCGAGTAAATGGGCAACGCTTCACTCAGCATATATTCCATGCTGAAGTACGCCACCAACTCCAACGGTGTGCCGGGATGCTGGCTCTGAAACCACGTGGGACGCTGGAGCGACTCGCGCTTCTCACGTAAGAGTTCATCGATCCGACGCGCGAACGCGGGGTCCGCACAGACTTCATCCAGCCGCTTCTGGGAAGCGGCCTGAAGAACGGTCCAGGGATTCTGGGTCAGCTCCCAGAGTTCGGGATTCAGCTTACCCCACAGCTCGTCACTGGAATGATGCCAGCTCCAACGCAGGTTGAGAGCCAGTTCCACTAGCGCATCGTATTGCGGATTTTCGGGCATATTATCTCACTCTGTCCCTAGTATCGCGCCTCGTCATTGCTAGCGAGTTACAGATGCGACACTAGAAGAACCGGACGCGCCTGCGCCCGCGACTTGTTCCATGCTCGGCTCCATCCAAGAACACATCCAGTTCCTATTGCTGGCGTTCAGCTCGCTCCTTTTTATTGTCGACCCCATCGCAACCATACCCACCTTCCTGGTATTGACGGCCGATGCACAGGTGGAGCAGCGCCGCCACATGGCGAGACGAGCGGCCTGGACCTGTTTTCTCGTGCTGGCGGGCTTTGCCATGGCCGGCACTCTGATCTTCAAGATGTTCGGCATCACGCTACCGGCATTCCGGATCGCCGGAGGATTGATCATGATCCTGATCGGCTTCGACATGGTGCAGGCGCGCCGATCCCAAACCAAGGAAACGCCGTCGGAGACCCAGCAGGCCATGGAGAAAGAAGACGTCGGAATAATTCCGCTCGGCGTTCCTATGCTGGCTGGACCGGGATCGATTTCCACCGTCATTGCTTTGATGGCTCAATCGTCCAACTGGCAACACAGTATTTTGATCATTGTGGCCGTGGCCCTGACGGCGTTTCTCTCCTATTGGACGCTGGCCGCGGCGGATCGTCTGGGCCGGCGCATGGGCGACACCGGCATCCACATTTTGACGCGATTCATGGGACTGCTGCTGATGGCCATCGCAGTTCAATTCATTCTCAGCGGTCTAACGGCTGCTGGTTTTGGGAGAAATAATCCATGAAAGCCATTCGATTGCACACGCGAGGCGGTCCTGAACAACTGGTCTACGAAGACGCGCCCCGGCCTGCGTTGAAGCCAGGGGACGCATTGGTTCGCGTTTACGCCACAGGCCTGACGCGGACTGAGCTCACGTGGGACCAGACTTATCAGAACCAGGATGGCTCGCCACGGATTCCGACCATTCCGGGCCATGAAGTTTCCGGCGTGATCGAGGCCGTATCGCCCGGCATCCGGGACCTGGGGCCTGGCGACGCGGTCTATGGACTCACCGACTTTCCTCGCGACGGTGCAGCCGCGGAGTATGTCGCGGTACGCGCCAGCAATCTCGCATTAAAGCCACGTAAGATCGATCACGTCCATAGCGCCGCCGTGACCTTGTCGGGCCTGACGGCTTGGCAGGCTCTCTTCACTCATGGTGGCCTCCAGCCAGGTCAGAAGGTTCTGGTCCACGGGGGCGCGGGCGGCGTGGGCACCTTCGCGGTGCAGTTAGCGCACTGGAAGGGCGCTCACGTGTTCACAACCAGCTCCGGTGCGAACCTGGACTTCCTGCGCGGCCTGGGCGCGGACCAGACTATCGACTATACGAAAACGCGCTTCGAAGACGTGCTGAGCGACATCGACCTCGTGCTCGACGCCGTGGGCGGCGATATTGTCCAACGTTCCTGGCGGGTGCTACGCAGGGGCGGCGCAATGATCTCGGTGGCCAAATTCATTCCGGAGAATGAGCCTCGCGAACACGGCGTTCGCGGCTTTTTCTTCATCGTTGAACCCGACCGCGATCAACTGGAAGAGCTGGCGAAACTGCTCGATACCGGTTTGCTGAAAGTTGAGGTTGCGGGCGTTTTCCCACTGGTACAGGCGTGCGACGCCTTCGAACTTGCCGGCAAAGGGCATACGCGAGGCAAGATCGTCCTGCAGGTCAAAGACGAAGCAGAACGATAGAAGGGTCGGCCGTTCGACACACCGAATCTCGTCCCACCTAGCAAATCAACATCTTAGGCGCGGAGGCTAACGTGCACGTCACAGGACGCCATGCCCGATCAACAAGAATTCACCCAACTGCTACAACCCAACCTGCGCGCGCTCAACCGCTTCGTCTGCGGAATGGTTGGCAACCCTTTTGACACTGAAGACATCGTGCAAGAGACGGTGGTAAAAGCCTTCATTCATTTTGCAGACTTCCGCGGCGAGTCCAAATTCAAGACTTGGCTGATGAGCATTGCGGTGAATGAGGTGCGCACCAGGAGGAGGACCGAGTTCCGCTCCCGCCTGTCCTACTTCGATTTCGATCAACTGGAGAGGCACGTGAGAGCTACCTCGAGCGATTCACCCTACCGCGAGTATCAGGAGAAAGAAACTGCCCGGCTGCTTCAGAACGCCATCGTGTCGCTCGATCCCGCCTGCAAAGAGATGATCCGGCTGCGGGTGGTTGAGGGTTTGAATATCGCCGACACAGCGCACCAGCTTTCGATTTCGGTACCCGCGGCGAAAGCCCGATACTTCCGGGCCGCGCGTCGACTGTCTAGTAGGCTAGCGCGGCGGACGCGCAAACCGCTTCGGCCAGTTTATCGCGCAGTGGCAGGCTGAGCTGCGACGGGCAGAGCCGCCGCTGTAGTAGCTTCTGGGCCCATCAGTTTGCGAAGTAGATCCGCGGTACTTTGGTGAACCTCGACGCCGACGGCATCGGCTTTGAGCCCCAGCGCAACATCCATGGGTGTGCGGCCTTTGTTGTCCTTGAGATCCAGCTTGGCGCCATGATCGGCTAGGAACTGTACAATGTCATCGGTTCCCTGCCCGGCAGCGGCGTGCAGGGCCGTGTTGAGGGTCTTGTCCGTGGCGGCGTTGATGTCCACGCCTTTCTCCAGGCAAATCTTCATCGCTTCAATGGGCTGTTCCCCGCGCCGGATCGTGTTCGCATGGCCCATCCCCGCCGCCACCATCAGGGCCGTAACGCCTCCCTTGGTGACCACCTTGGGATCGGCGCCCTTGTCCAGCAAGAGTTGCATCAGGGGGATGTCGGCGGATTTAGCGGCGCGCAGGAAAGGCGTGGCGCCCTCGCCCATCATCACGTCCGGAAAATCCAGTACCGCGCGCGGTACGATCATCTTGGTCAGTTTCGCGTTGGGATCGGCCCCGCGATCAAGCAGCATTTTGATCAGGTCCATCGGTTCCACTTTGCCGTTGTCCCGGGGCGCGGGGCGGTTGCTTTGATAGATGTCGCGCATGTCGACGGCGGCGAACAGCGCCGCGCGGCCGTTGGAATCGGCGGCATTCGGATCCGCTTTCTGGTCGAGCAGGAAAGCCGCAGTATCGTAATGTCCGTTAATGATGGCGAGTACCAGGGCGCTCGTCCCGTCCGGATCGGCTGCTTTGACATCCGCGCCGTGATCGAGCAGGAGCTTCGCGCATTCCGTGAATCCACCGCGCGCCGCGAACAGCAGCGCCGTGAATCCGCCGCGCGGGAAGTGCATCGGTACGTCGCCCGGCTTGGGCTTCATGCCGCTGAAGTCGAAGGTCGACGAAACGGCGTTTACATCAGCGCCATGCTCCACCAGTACTTTCACGACGTCGATATGATCTTCGGCAGTGGCCCACATTAACGCCGTCTGGCCACGCCAGCTCTCTTTCGCATTCACTTCAGCGCCGTGATCGAGCAACGCTTTGACAACCTCGGCGTTGCCGGCGCGCGATGCTGTCATCACGGCGGATTGGCCTTCGGCCTGAAAGGAATTGGCGTCGGCTCCCGCTTTCAGCAGCGCCTCTACCATCGCCGCGTTGCCGTTGGTGCAGGCCTGCGAGAGGGCGGTGAATCCGTCACGATTGGAAGCATTCACGTTCGCCCCGGCAGCCAACAGCGCTTCCACGGCTTTCTGGTCGTTCCAGTAAGCGGCCCACAACAGCGCCGTGGAGCCATCGGGCTGCGATGCGTTCACATCGCCGGGATGCTGTTTGACGAGCGCACGAACCGCATCCATGTCGCCCTTCATAGCGACATCCGCGATGGGGGAAGTCGCTCCCAAGGCCGCGGAGGCGAGCAAGGCGCCCGTTAGCAGAAAGCGCATGGCATTCTCCTAAACGTCCGTCAGGCCGCTGGTACTGTCGCCCACCTTGTCGGTGGGAACGCCGATCTTGTTCAACACCGAAAGCAGGAGATTGGACATCGGAGTGTTCTCCGGATATTTCAAATGGCGTCCACCCTTCAGCGTACCCGCGCCACCGCCCGCCAATAGCGTGGGCAGCGGATTGTGATTGTGGATATTGCTGTTGCTCAAGCAGCTTCCGTAAACCAACGTGGTGTGATCCAGCAAATTGCCGTCGCCGTCGGGCGTGGCTTTCAGCTTGTCGAGAAATTTCGCGAACAGCGTCAAGTGATAGTTCTGGATCTTCACCAGCTTCGCCAGTTTTTCGGGATTGTCCTGGTGATGCGATGTCGCGTGATGCGGATCGGGCACGCCCACTTGCGGGTAACTGCGCTGGCTCAATTCGCGCGCCATCATGAAGGTAAACACGCGCGTGGCGTCGGATTGAAAGGCCAGCGCCATCATGTCGTACATCAAACCGACATGCTCTTCGTAAGAGTCCGGCACGCCCACCGGCGCATTTGGCATGGTTACCTGCGAACCGGCGCTCTTCTCCGCTATTTGCAGACGCCGTTCGATCTCGCGGATGTTCTCCAGGTACTCATTCATGCGCGTGCGATCGCGCGCGCCCAAGCCCTTCTGCAAACGAGGAACCGATCCGGTGATCTGATCCAGGATGCTCTTGTCTTCGTCCATGCGCGCCAGCCGTTCCGGCACTGTACCGCCTTCGCCGAACAGCCGCTCGAACACCACCCGCGGGTTGATCTCCATCGGCAGCGGCGTGGTGGGCGTGCTCCAGGAAATCGTATTCATGTAGGCGCAACTGTAGCCAACATCGCAGGCGCCAATCAGCCCGGTCATGTCTTCGGTGGCGAGTTCCAGCGATGGAAAGCGCGTGCTCTGGCCGATCTTGGCGGCCGCCATCTGATCGATGGTGGTGCCCGCGCGGACATCCTCGCCCTCGGTCTTCTTGGCGTGGGTACCGTTCAACCAAGTGGCCGTGGCGCGCGAGTGATCCGCGCCGCCGTCGCCCAGCGCCTCTGCCATGTGATGGCACAGGTTGCTTACCACGATGACGTTTTGGCGATGCCGTTCTAGCGCGCTCAAGACGGGACCAAACTCGAAATCCGTACCTGTGCCGATCGGCGTCCATTTGTCCATCACCGCGCCGTGCGGCACGTAGATGCAGCCCAGACGCGGCACCACGTTCGCCGCCGTCTTGGTCTGCGCCGTCAGCGCCGGGATCATGGAATCGAGCAGCGGCAGCGAAATGGCCACGCCCATGCCTTGCAGCAGCGTACGGCGTGACAGATGTTTCTTGGTGACGATCGTCATTGTGGACGTCTCCTCATTGAAATAGCTTCGCGGTCTTTATGGTCGGACTTGCGTCCGGCGCAGTCTTGATCTTCATCCGGAACGGGGGGCTCTTCACGATGCCCGCCACCAGATCCGAAAAACGGTAGTGGTCCGCCGCGGCGCGCGCGACAATGGCGCGAATCGCGGGCTGGTCGTTATAGTCCACGCCCCGGCCAAGAGCGTACGTCATCAGCTTCTCGGTCAGCGTGGAAACGAAAACATTGGGTCGGCTCATCAAGGCCGCCAGCAATGTGGTGGGGCCGTCTACTTTGGAGCCATCCAGCAGAACGCCAGAGGCGTCTATCGGCGCGCCATCTTCGCTCTTGGCTCGCCACTGGCCGATCGCGTCGAAATTCTCCAGCGCGAATCCCAGCGGGTCCATAATCTTATGGCAACTGGCGCAAGCCGGGCTCTTGCGGTGCTCTTCCAATCGCTCGCGAACGGAGAGAACCTTTCCGCCCTCGTTGTTCTCCTTGAGCGCGGGAACATTGGGCGGAGGCGCGGGTGGCGGCGTACCCAGGATATTCGTGAGAATCCATTTACCGCGCAGCACCGGCGACGTGCGCGTAGCGTACGACGTCACGGTCAATACACTTCCCTGCCCCAGCAATCCACCCCGGTGCGAGTCATCATTGAAGGTCACGCGGCGGAAGCGCGGCCCATACACATCCGGGATGCCATAGTGATGCGCTAACCGCTCGTTGACGAACGTATAGTTGGCGTCCAGCAAGTCCAGAACATTGCGGTCTTCGTTGACGATGCTGCCAAAGAACATCTCCGTTTCAGTGAGCAGGGATTGTCGCAGGTTGTCGTCGAAATCGGGAAACTCGTTGGGGTCTGGCGCAAAATTTTTCAGATTTCGCAGATACAGCCATTGCGCGGCGAAATTTGTAGACAGCGCCTGCGAGCGTGGATCGGCCAGCATGCGGCGCACCTGGCTGTCGAGCGTCGTTGGATCGCTGAGCTTTCCCGCCACTGCCAGATTCAGCAATTCGTCGTCGGGGACGCTACTCCATAAAAAGAAGGAAAGCCTGGATGCAAGCTCTAAATCGTCAATACGATAGGCTGCGCCGTCAGCCACATTCCCTGGATCGCGCTCGAAGCGGAACACAAATTCGGGGCTGGATAAAATCAAACGCAGCGCCCGCTCGACGCCAGCGTCGAAACTGCCACCCTGATTGCGTCCGGATTGATAAAAGCTCAACAAAGTCTCGGTGTCCGCAGGAGTGATCGGACGTCGATAAGCCCCGCGCGCCAGCGCCGTGAGAATCTTCTTGGCGCAGCCCACTTCTTCGCTCGCGTTCGCTGGCCGGCAGACGAAAATTTTGCGCCGGCTGGGCGTGTCGCCGGGGCCGGTTGCGTTATAAGGACCCGACACCACCACCTGATCGATGTGCGGAAGGCCCGCCTCATTTACCGGGTCCAGGGTGGTACGTAGAAAGGGCTCCAGGATGTAATCGTCCTCGGCGGCGTCTTTCTGTCGGAACGTGACGGCCACTGTTCGCGGTCCGGCTTTCACCGGAACACGCGCCTGCAGCCGAGTCTCAATCATCATGCGCGCCTCAGCCGGATTCTTCACCAGCGCTTCGGTATCGGAAGTGCCGCCGACAGAGGCAAGAAACACGCGCGCGCCGTCCACTAGAATTTCGAGCTGATGCGCTTCCTCCAGGCCCCGAATCACATCCACCGTATTGCGCGCCAGAACTACTTTGATGGTGTACTTGCCGTCCAACGGGAAGTTGTAGTGAATCAACAGTCCGCCGCGCGTTCCGAGCGGCAACCCTTCCACGCGTGTGTCCTGGGAAAGATCCGGCCGCGTGCGAAATGTTTGCGCCACCGCGCCCTGTGTGGGATCGCCAACCGCCAGCCGGCTCACTTTCCGCGAAGCCGAAACATAGCGCTCCAGCAACGACGGCGACACGCCCAGCACATCCGCATTGTTGTCGAAGCCATAGCTCTCGTCGTCGGGAGGCAGCAGCGTGGATGCGTCCACGTCCAGCGACAACAAGTCGCGGACTGAGTTCGCGTATTCGGTGCGATTCAGGCGGTGCAGCGTCGCATGGCCGGGATTCGGATTCGCGGCGTAGGCCTTGTCGAGCGAGGTCTCTAAAGATGATAAAAACGCGCTGACATCCGCGGCGCTAGGTTTCGGCATTCCCGAGGGAGGCATTGCACCCACCCCGAGTTTACGAATAACCATTTCCCAGGTCTCGGCATTGGCCGGAATGTTGGCCATGTCGAGCTTTTCCAGCGTCAACCCACCGGTCTTCGCGCGATCGTTGTGGCAGGTGACGCAATATTTGTCGAGAAGCGCACGCGGTGGAGCTGGAGCCCCAGTCTGCGCAAGCGCAAGCGGACCCGCCAGGGCCGCGCAACCTATAGCAAAGCCAATACTCTTGTTGATGATCCGCACCGTCACCCGTACAAATTTTATACCAAGAAAGCCTTGCATGCAAGGGGACCCGGCGGGGTCTCAATAATGGCCCAAAAACGCGAAAAACGGTCAGTATCCGAGCTTCAGCATGCCTTCTTGCATACCGTTTACGGTGCCCTTCGTCAACCACTCCGCCGAAGCTTTAAATAGGAGTAAGTGATTCTTCTCCCACATGGCGTTATGCGAGGAGCAAGCCAGGTCAACGAAAACCTTCCGCTCAGAGGCAAGATCGGCGTACAAATCGCGCACGCGATCCGGTGGGACTTGCTTGTCGTGCTGGCCGGTAACCATCAAGGTCGGCGTTTTGGTTTTGGCAACCACCGTCGCATTCCAACCCCAAGAAGTGACTTGCGGGGCGCGCCGCACACCCGGTCCCCAGGTAGCGCCCACCGGATCGGAGGCGATCATCTGCTCCCACACGGAATCTCGCGCGGCTGGGTCCACTTGATCGCGGCATTCCGTTTGACGCGCCCAGTTCGCGATGAACTCCTCATGGGACTGCGTGGTCATCGTGATTCCATCGGCCGGGAGTTGCGAAGGGGGATCGGCTGCACCCGCGCGATTGTAGGCAGGAGCCAGCAACACTAATTGACTAATTTGTTCCGGATGCCGCGCCGTGTAGCCCGCGGCTCGCGGTCCGCCGAGCGACCATGCCACCAGGCTCACCTTCTCGACATGCCGCAGGGACCGCAAAGAATCGATCACCGCGCCCAGATCGTTCCAGTCCGACGCAATGGTGGTCAGCGGATGCGGATAGCTGGCCGCGCAGGGCGCCGGAATCAACGCGGGGATGAAACCCGCCTGTTGCTCGCTGGAGACATTGCACGGATCGTTCATGGGAGCGGGACGAGTGGAACGGCCATAGCCCGTCATATCCATGGAAAACGTGTCGAAACCCGCGTGCGCCAGATAAGCCATCCAGCTGTAATCCTGATAAGGCACGTCGAAGGAAACCTCGGCGGGCGTGCCCGCGCCATGCACGAAGAGCACAACGCGATCGGTGGCCGGACCTCGTAGCGCGACGCCGGCCTGCACCACTTCCCGCACGTAGATCTGCGACATCTGGCCGGCAATGGAGGGCACTGTCGAATGCACCCGGACATAATGATCCACGCGCAGAAGACGCGCGCTGTCGTCGGCGAATGATAAGGAGGCAGCCAGAAGTACGGCAGCCGTGGATAGAACGAATCGGATTGCAGTGCGCATCATTGGTTCCAGTTGGGGATCAGTATACTGGAGAACTTGGCGCTATGCTTGGACTCCCCTTGTCTTTGCACCCTTGTATTGTGGGCTGGCGCGTCCCATGGCCCGGGCTCGCCACCCTCGCCGCTGCAATTGGTTACGAAGGCGCCGCGATTCCAAGAGATCAGCCCCTGGACGATCAAACGGACAGGTTCGCTGTTCGCGCAACCGCCATGTCGCTTCCGGTCGAGGTTCGCACAGACGACGCCGCGTTCGAGAACACCCTTCCACGCTTGCGAGACGCCTGCATTTTTGCGTCGCGCGCTGGTTGTCGGGTCGCCACTTTAGGCATCCCTCCATCCTCAGAGCAGCCGCGCGCTGCGCAGGCTAACGTCTATCGCCACCGCTTGAAACAATGCTGCGCCGTTCTCGACGAGTATGCCATCCGGCTGGCGCTGGAGTGCCTTACTCCGCTGCACATGCGGCGCGCCCAGCCCTACGAGTTCATTTGGCACAACGCGGAAATGCTGGACTTCGGCCTTTCTGTATCGCCCCACGCCGGACTGATTGTCGATGCATGGCACTGGCATCATGGCGGCGCCGATCCCCAGTCCATTCGGAGCATCCCGCCGGACCGCATACTCGACGTTCACATGTCCGACAGCCCGTCAGCACCGCCAGAAGATATTCGCGATCAAGAGCGCTTGCTGCCTGGCGAAGGAGTCATCGATCTCCGGTTATTTTTTCAACTGCTCGACGAGAAGGCCTATTCCGGCGCAGTCACAGTGGAAGTGTTCGGGCGCGGGCTGGCGGACATGGCGCCCGCCGATGCCGCGCGCCTGGCCTTCGAAGTATCCCGAACCATGCTGGCCGGCAGCAGCTAAGACACTTACGACCCGGTGCGAGTCCCGGCGCCTGCCGCGGCAGCGCTCGCGGCATAATAGCGCTTCACGATAGTTGGCATTTTCAACACTTCCGCCCCGTGGACGGTTGGCGCAGGAGCTTGCTGGGAGCGACGCTCGATGCAAGTCCTCATCCCGTGCTCCACCGCGGTAGCGAAGGCGCTCAGCACCATGGAACTGGTGTCAATCCCCAAGTCGTGAAAAAAGTTGACGGTTCGCGCATCGGTGAGCGGTATTCGCAATTCCCACAGGCGCTTTGCATCGCCGCGCTCGAAGTCCTCGAAAACCAGGCCTTCGAAATTCATCCTGACGCCACGGAATCCAAACTCACGGCTCCCGGAGCGTATTTGGATCCAGCAATCTTCAATGCCGCTGGCGCGCGCCAGCGTCTTCTCGAACTCCACCAGCCGCGTCTCAAAATCGATGATGCGCCGGAAACCGCCTTGCAGAAACAGACGGCCGGCCATGGCGAATTCCGTATAACCCAAATGCTGGATGCCCATCCACGCGGCGGCGCAAAATACCACCACGATCAAGCCACTGAACTGGTTGCGGAGCGAGCTTGCCACCAGCGACAGCAACGCCACCGCGCCACAGAAGGCGTAAATGGTGAGGACCGCGCCCTTGGGACTTAAGCCCCGCTCGAGAAGCTTATGGTGGATGTGCCCGCGGTCGGCTTCGAAGATGGGGCGATTTCGCAGATAGCGCCGGACGATGGACAGCACCACTTCGAGTAGCGGGATGGACACCGCCAGCAGAGGAACAGTGAGGGCCACCAAGGTGACCGATTTCTCACTCCACAATGCGCCGTAACAACCGAGCAGGAAACCGATCAGCAGGCTGCCGCTGTCGCCCAGGAAGACCGACGCCCCGTTGAAGTTGTAGCGCAGGAAGCCGAGCAGGCATCCGGCCAGAGGCATGGTGGCGAGCGCGAGCGGTAAGTTGCCCTGCGTCAGCGCAGCGATCAACATCGTTACGGTGGCCACCAAGCCCACGCCCGCCGCCAGCCCGTCCATGCCATCGATCAAATTGAACGCATTGGTGCAGCCGATGAGCCAAACAACGGTCAGCGCAAATCCCAAGCCGGGCCACGCTGGCAGGCTGTGAAGAATGTGGATGTCGACGCGAATGCCGGCGGCGTAAGCCAGCACGGCGGCGCCGGTGATTCCGATCAGCTTCTTCCAGGCGCTCAGGCGCAGCCGGTCATCCAGCACGCCGGTCGCGAACACAACGGAACCAGCCAACGCCAGATGCAGAATGTGCGGCAGCGCCCGGTGCAGGACGTAGGTGTAACTGAAAGGCAATGCGAGGGCAATGGCGAACGTGGCGACGTAAGCCAGGACGATCGCAATCCCGCCCACGCGCGGTACCGCTGTCGCGTGTTTCTTGCGAACGCCATCCGGATGATCCAGAAAGCCGAACTTCCCGATACGATCCCGGATCATCGGCGTCAGTATCAACGCCAGAAGGACGGAAAGGACGCCCAGTGTGAGTATGAGAAACATAGATCGTCCCTTTCAGTTAGTTATTGCCATCAGGATTGCGACCCTAGCTGATCTCATTGAGCAGCTCCCGGATTCGCAAGGTCTCTTGAGGAGAGGGGTGATTGGCCAGCGCGGCTTCGAATTCCTTCCGCGCCACGGCTTTCTCACCCTTCTGGAGCAGCGCCAGTCCCAAGTGATAGCGGAAACTGGCGGAAGTGGGATATCGATGCGCGAGACTGCTGAACGATTGGATGGCGCTATCCAGCATTCCCTTCTTGAGGTAAATGTAGCCGACCGTGTCGGAAAAGCTGGGCTGTCCTGGACTCTTTGCCAGGGCGTTCTTGGCCAATCGCAGCGCTTCATCCAGATCGCCGCCGGTGTCAGCCAGAAAGAAAGCCACATTGTTCAAAGCGGGGGCATTTTCGGGATGCGCTTTCGCCACCGCTTGGTAAAATGCCCGGGCTTGGTCCAAACGGCCACCTTCCGCCAAAGCGCCAGCCAGCATTACAGCCACGGCGGGATCATCGGGGGCCAGCTGATGGGCTTGTTGATAATAGGCCAGCGCACGGCTATGATCGCCCTCGCGATCGCAAACCTCGGCCATGCGCTGACGGAGAACCACCGACTTGGGATCGGATGCCAGCAACTTTTCGAATTGAGCCAGCGCAATATCATAGTGCCCATCCAAGGCTTCCATGTCCGCGAGTGGCTCCAGCAGAATGGGCGAAGCCGGCCATTTGCCCAGCCCTTCATTCAGGACCACGCGGGCCTGATCGAACTGCCGCTGATTGATATATGCGTTGGCTAACGCCGCAACCGTCCGGGCATCGCCGCTGGCACGATGTTTCGCCAGAATCTCAATGGCCTGAGGAAAATTCTTCTCCCTCAGCGCTAAGAAACCCAGTTGCACCTGTGGTTCGGCATCCTGGGGAAAATCGTGAATCAGGCGAGTTAATATGGCGCGTGCTGTCACGCCATCGCCGGATTCGATTAAGCCGCGGGCGTAAAGAAGCCTCGCGCGGCGGTCATTCGGCTGAGTCTTTAGAATTTCGGTCGCGTGCTGCACTGTTTCTCGCGGCCGATGTTGGATCAGGCCGATGTCGGCCAGTTCGTAGCGGGCAGCCAGGAAATCGCTGCGCTGTTGAATAACTTCCACGAACTGAGTGCGGGCGCTTTCCAAGTCGCCCTTCAGCCGATAAGCGCGTCCCAACTGCATCCGCAGCGAGGCATCGGTCGGGTTCTGGTTCAACAGGGTTTGGAATTCGCTCACCAGAACGCCGGCCTGGTCGCTCCTGCCGCTATCGAGAAGAACGTCGGCGTGTACACGAAGGATGGCATTGTCGCCCGGATTTTCTTTGTGGAACTGTTCGGACAGGCGAACCGCGCCGTCTTTCTTCCCTTGCCCCATCAGACCCAGGACATTCCGGATCTCGTAAACGCCTTTGATCTTGGCTGCTTGAGTGGCTTTTGCCCCCTGCTGGTAATAAGCGATGGCTTGATCATAGTCGCGAAGCCCCAGGTAGAAATCGCCTACCCAAAGCTGCGCCTGGGGGAAATCCTTGGGATCTCCCAGAAGCCGCTGCAAGGTAGCTTTCATGTCCTCTGGTCTGCGCTCCCGGTAGTAATACTGTGCTAATTCCAGAACGTAGTCCGCATTCTTGGAGTTGTTGGCCACCTTCGCCTTGAGGACGTTCTCCGCCTCCGCCGGCTGTTTGGCGTTCAGATAGAAACCGTACATGAGATCGTATGCGGGTCCGTAGGAAGTCTTTTTACGGGCGATCAGGTCCGTGGCTAGTTGCTGGCCTTCCTGCACCTCGCCGTCCTGAATCAAAAGATGCGCGAGTTCAGTAACCACACCCGCGTTGGAGCGATTCACACGGAGCGCATTGCGGAAATATTCGATCGCCTCTTTCGGTTTGCGGTCCGTCGAAGCCAGGTAGCCCCGCAGCATGAGCCCTTCGTAGGAATTGTGATTCTTCAAAAGAAATGCGTCCGAAAGATCGCTGATCTGGGTGTAGAGCGCTTGTGGATGGCTGGGATCCGCCAGGTAGATACTCAGGCAAACGTCGGCGAACTTCCGCTTGGCGTCCATGTTTTCGGGCAACAGTTGAACTGCTCGAAAAAGGGCATCATACGCATTCTGGCCCTGATCCAACTTAATGGCGGCCAGCCCAAGCCGATAGTAAGCTTCGCCGTAGGTGGCGTCTTTCTGGATGGCAGCGCGATAATTCAATTCAGCATCTTGATACTTGGCCGCGGCAAAGAGTTTGTTCCCCTTCGCAACATAGGCCTGCTTCGTCGCCCCGCATCCGCACAGGGCAGCCAATAGGACAGTAAAAATACCCGCGCTCACAACTCTTCTCATCTTGCCGATCTCCGATGGTTTTCCAGTCTCTTGTTCACGGACACACGAATCCTCCGAGCGTCGTACACGTATAGCCTTCCGAGCCAGCTAGGACACGCAAGGTTCCACGCTAAGCGTCAAACAAATGAAGGAACAGACGATGTTAAAACGTGGTCCTCTGACAAAAGGACCATAAGGCAACTGGCCATGGACGTCACTTCTCTAGAACGTCGTCCGGCCGCGGTGAGCGGTAGTGGGCCTACTCTCCGCTGGCGCCGATTGCCTGTGCGAACGAGGGAGCGGCCGGCGCGATCGAAAGAGTACCCACTACACGACCTCTGATCACCGTAAATCCAGCATCAGTGTACGAATTTGCGGCGGGCCACTGGCAGCAAAACTAACAGTCCCCCGCATAGGATCACCAAGGATGGTTCGGGCACCGTGGAGTTGGTGCCTTGAGAGAACAAGTTATACACATCGCTGACGTGAGCCGATCCACCGGTTCCTCCAACCAAAGCAATGTCCTTGGTCAGGCTTAACGAGCCCGCAGGAGGAAACGTAACCGCGTCGGTCGCGCTGTTGAAACCGGAGCTGAACGCAGTGTCCAGAAACTCGGACGGGGGTGCGGGCGGGATTGCGGCCGTTTCGGCCACGCTGGCGGAGCCAGTGCCGAGTGAGCCGCCGACGATCACCAGTGCCAGATCGGTAATGCCGCCTGGATTGCTGGTCGAAACGTCATAGCTGATCGAGGAATCCACGGTCTGCCCGGAAGAGGCCAGCCAAGCAGCCGTAAATAGCAATCCGGTGTCGGTGGTGAATCCGGTGGGCCCGGTGGTGACCGGCGTCACAGTAACACCGGCGTCGGGTGGCGCCACCGCTCCGCCGGACGCCGCGGGGATGTACGCAAAGTCGTCGAACGTTAGGTCGCCCAGCGTGCAGCTAAATCCTGGCGTATCGTAAACGGCAAGGGTGTCCGATGTGCATGTGCTTGCCCACGCCGCAGAACCCAAGCCGAAGACGAATGGGATCAAGAGAAGTGTTTTCTTCATTAACCGGTCCTCCTTCAAGGTACCAGTATTACTATTACCTGGAGTTTCTGATCCGTCAAGCCGGAGTAGGTACCGCAGTACTACAGTGATATGACTCCCTTATAAACCATTTAGCGATTGATTCCAAATGAGATATTGGATTCGTCATAGAACTGTAGCCGGGCAGCGTACTGGTGGTCGGTGGAAAACTGGAAAAGAAAAATGACCTAGCTTGCGTACTGCCTTGAGGTGAGGGGATCGAAAAGTACTAGAGTTTAGGAAAATATCCGCCAACACTATGTCAGTCAATAAGATAAGGGAAGAAACCGATTGCCTTACGTGTGTGAGGCCTTGAAATAGCCTTCGACTGCTTGAATCATCAAATGCGTCACCGCTCCCCGCTCGTTCCCGACGGATTCAAGGTGCGCTCCTTCAACGAAGCACTCCGTGTCGGATGGAGCGGTCACGCCTGCCTGGTTCGCCACAGTCGGACAGATCAGGCTTGCCATCGGCGGTTCGAGGCGCCGGGGCGGAAGGGTCCGGCTTACCGTCGGCGGTCTCCGAGGATGGAACTGGAGTTCCTATTTGGAATCACTATAGCTCCAACGGGCTAGATTCCCTGTCGCAACGGTGGATGTATACTCGATGAAACCTGCTCAAACAATGGGAATCGCGACAACACAAAAGGAGCCAAAATCATGGAGTCACTGTCGAACCTGAACCGGCGAGGGTTGATGAAATTGGGCGCAATCTCAGCAGGTATTTCTCCGTTCATCGCACGCGCTCGCGCGCAGGACGCAGGGTCTGAAGCGGGGCGTCTGGGAGTTGTAGGCGGACGCAACGAAGAGGAACTGTATCCGGGAAAGGGGTTGCCCGGCGGAGGACAGTTGGAAATCCGGCTGTCTGCGACTATCTACACCAGCGACCCGGATCAGTTGGAAGTGGCGCAACGGATGAAGCCCTTCAACCTGGCGTCCTGGATTGAAGAGTGGACGCGGGTGGCCGAGCGAAACGAGAAGCTCGCCGAGAAGTTCGCCGGCGAGGGCCTGAAGGTGACTGCCAACGAATACTATTCGCGCGCTTCTAACTTTTACCGGGAAGCATGTTGGCCGATGCCGGTGACCCATGCTCGCATGCTTCCTCTGTATAAGAAGATGCGGGAAACGTTCGACCAGGCGTGGCAGCAGACACGGCCGCCCTTCGAGCGCGTGCAGGTGAATTATGAAGGGCAGATGCTGGATGGGTACTTTCGAAAACCCAACGGCCCGGCAGGCAAGAAGTTCCCAACCTTGATTGCGTTTGAAGGCGCGGATACGATGGCGGAAGCCACCATCTTGAATGGCGGAGCCTATGTGAGCCGGGGGATGGCCTACCTGGCTCTGGATTTTCCCGGTCAAGGCGGCGCTCTGCGTCTGAAGGATCTGCATCTACCGCCGGATACCGAACGCATCGCGAAGGCCATGATCGATTACCTGGTGACGCGCCCGGACGTGGATGCGAATCGCATCGGAATGCAGGGCATCAGCATGGGCGGCTACGGCGTGCCGCGCTCGGCGAGCGGAGAATCGCGAATCGCGGCGGCGCTGATGAGCAGCGGCTCTTCCGATCTGGGACGCGATCTGTTCGACTACTATCCGCCGATTCAAGAGCGGGTGCGCTGGATCATCGGCGCGCGGGATCTGGCCGACGCGCGCAAGAAGCTGGCGGAGTACACGGTGGAGGGTCGAGCCAATCGCATCGAATGTCCGATGCTGATCGGCTATAGCCAGGACGACCGCATCATGGACCCGCAGGGAGCTTTCCGCTTGTATCAGGCAGCGGTGAACTCGAAGCGCGAAATGGTGGAAGGCACGGGCCATGCGCAGGCGTCCAATGCCGGAGGTCCACGAGGGATGCGTCCACCCGCGTTGGCGGATTGGGCGGCGAAGCATTTGGTGGGCGAAGGATAACAGACTTTTCCGCCTACGCCGAGGTCCAAAATCGCCCTTGCGGACCAGTAGTGTTGTTGTTCGCTTAGGGCTATTTTGGTGATTCTTCTGTGGACGTTGGCGTCGAAACCCGCTTCGTTCGCCTGGTCCAGACCAAATAGCGGACGCGTTCCCACGTGCGTCTTCCGATGGAGAATGTTCTCCTGAGTTTCAAATCACCCGAGCTGCTGCCGCAACGTCTTCCCGTCCAGCTCATTTTCCCAGCGCGCCACCACCACCGTCGCCACTCCGTTGCCGACCATGTTGATGAGCGCGCGGAACATGCTCATGAAGCGATCGATGCCCAGGATCAGCGCCATTCCGGCCACGGGAATTGTCGGAATCACCATCATCGTTCCCACCAGCGCGATGAACGCCGCGCCCTGCACGCCGCTTGCGCCTTTGGACGTAAGCACGGCCACCGCGAAGATGGTCAGTTGCTGCGTCAAGGTGAGGTGCGTGTTGGTGGCTTGCGCCACGAAGAGCGCGGCGAGCGTCATGTAGATGCTGGTGCCGTCGGTATTGAATGTATAGCCTGTGGGAACCACCAAGCCCACCAGGGCTCTGGAGCAGCCGAGATTCTCCATCTTTTGCATCAGCGTGGGCAGCGCGGGCTCGGAGGAACTGACCGCGAGAACCAACAGGATCTCTTCCTTGATGTAGAGCAGGAATTTGATGATGTTGAAGCCGGCGAGCCACGCCACCGCGCCCAGCACGATGAGCACGAACAAAATGCAGGTGACCCAGAAGAGGGCGATCAACTTCGCCAGGGGTCCGAGCGATGCCAGGCCGTAGCGGCCAATGGTAAAGGCCATTGCGCCGAAAGCGCCGATGGGCGCGAGACGCATCAGGATATTGATGACGCCGAATACGGCGTGGGTTAGGGCTGAGAACAGGTCGACAATCAGCTTCGAGCGCTGGCCAACCAGGGATAACGCAAAGCCGAACAGGATAGCGAGTAGAAGCACCTGCAGGATGTCGCCTTTGGCAAATGCATCAATCACCGTGTTCGGAATGATGTGCATCAGAAAATCGGTGACGCTCTGGGCTTTGGCTTGACCGGCGTACTCAGCCACCGCCTTCGGATCCAGGGTTGCGGGATTGATGTTGAATCCAGCGCCGGGTTTTACGACATTCCCCACTACCAGACCGATCAGCAGAGCGATGGTGGAGACCACTTCAAAATAGAGCAGCGCTTTGCCGCCCACGCGCCCCACCTTCTTCATGTCCTGCATTCCGGCGATGCCCGACACCACGGTGCAGAAGATCACCAGCGCAATGATCATGGTGATCAGGCGGATGAACGCGTCGCCGAGCGGCTTCATGGCGATCGCTTTCGCCGGGCTGATATAGCCCAGAGCGATCGCTACCGCGATGGCGAACAACACCTGAGCCGAGAGACTTTTGTAGACCGGCCGCCTTTCAGACTTCAGGCCGGGCGACTTCAGGCTCGTATCAGGTGTTGCGGGCGCCATGATTTACATCGATCAGAATATGATCTTCAGACCCAGTTGGATGGCTCGCGGGCCACCCGATCCAAGCACGGCGTTCGAACTGACAACGTCGGGTGTGGAATTCTGGAAACCGAAACCTGCTCCGCCGGTACCACTGGGATCGGTAAAGCCGTTGCCGCCACCCGGTCCACCGTACGGGTTGGCAATGTTCACATGGTTGAAAATGTTGAAGAATTCGGCGCGGAACTGAGCGGTGACACGCTCTCCAAATCGGATGGCCTTGGTAATCGACATATCCACGTTGTAGTAGGGCATGCCGCGGAACATGCCTGCCGAGGTGGTGCCTAAGCTTCCGTAAGCAGGCGGGATCAGGAACGACTTCCCATTCGCGTAGCAGCCCAAATTGGTGAGCGATGCCACGGCCAGCGGTCCCATAGCCGTGGACTGGGCCAGACAAGTGGGGTTGCTGGTGCCCGGGAAATACGGAATCCCAGTGGTGCATTGGCCGTTGGCGCAGCCATTGGTGTCGTTAAACGACTTCCTGGTCTGGAAGTCGCTCACGTTGCCGAAAAAGTCCCACGATTCGCCGCGTGAGCCTAGTGGGTTATTGATTTCATTGGTTCCGCTGAAGTCGGTGGTGAGGTCGTTGATTTCCCAAGGCGCGCCGCTTTGCATCAGGATGATGGAGTTGATGGACCAGCCGTCCAAGAGCTGGCTGCGAGTCTTTTTCCCCGGTAACAAGTATGTGATCGACGCGGTGAAATGGTCCCGCACATCGAACATACTATTCCCGTACATGGATTTTTGACTCTGGCTTTGGACCGGCACGAAGTAACTCCAATTGTCCGGATTTTCGGCGAGGGAGTGGGACCAGGTGTATCCCACCACGTAGGACAGTCCATGCGACATTCGCTGCGTCAGCGCGACTTGGAGGGCATTGTAATTGGAGATGTTGTTATTCTGCAAGAAATCGATATAGTTCAGATACGGGAACTTCGAGTTGTAAGGCTGGGCGGCAACTTCAGCCGCACCGTTGGGGCTGCAGTTGTTGTAGCCAGCAGAAGCACTGGCGAGACATTGGCCAGCAGCGCTGTTGGGATTCGCCGGATTTCCCCAGCCGGCGCTAAACCCGCCCACCTGTTGTGGCTGATTCAGGTCCGTGATTCCAAATAATCTTTGAGCGTCGTTGCCGACATAGGTAGCTTCGAGCGAAAGATCTCTCGTGAGAGCCCGTTGGATGCCCAGGTTATAGGTGGCCACGTAGGGGGTCTTGAGATTTGGATCCACACCCATAATGGAACAGGGCTGCGGAGTAAAACCGGTGGAGAGTGTAACGGTGCCATCGCCGCAAGCCGAACTGAGCGAGTAAATGGGCGTGCTGGAGCTATTGTGCGCGTACCCGTACGCAATGCTTCCTGGCGTATTGGGAGAACCCAGCGATGAGCCCGAGTAGCTGATGCTAGCAACGTTAATGGTTCCCCCCGCAGTTGTCGGCGTAGGATTGCCATTCGCGTAAAGCGGCACACCGGTCGGGATGGTGCGCAGGCCGAACAAGTTGGCCACGGACATAAATGAGTCAAAGCTGGCCTGCGAGTAATAGACGCCCGCGCCGCCGCGGACCACGGTTTTACCGTTTCCACGAACATCCCAGGCGAATCCCACCCGAGGCGCGAAGTCCTTGTGATCGCCGTTCATGACACTGGGGAGCTGAGGGCTTCCCGCCTGGAACATCCCCTGCCCTGGGATGAAGTTCCCGAGCAAATTATGGTCAGCCTGGACCACCGTGGTCAATTCGTAGCGCAGTCCCAGGTTCACAGTGACCCTCCGGTTGAGGCGCCAGTCATCCTGGACGAACAACGCATAACCCTGGTCGCTCAAGCTTCGGGCCGTGTCCCCACTGGTAATGTGGGCGGTCTTAAGGGTTCCCGTGAAGAAGTCGTCAAGACTTCTAAACGACAGGGGGCCCTTGTTATTGCTGGTGACGTTGTCGTCGCTCCTGTTCAAGAGAACTTCTCCACCGAACTTGAGCGCGTGATTGCCCCTCTGAACGGAAACGGAATCCGTGAACTGATAAACACTGTCCGGCCCAACAATCTTGGGCCAACTGACCGGCCCACCCAACTGAAAGCTGGGAAACCCACTGATCTGGATGCGGGGGAAACCTCCGAAAGTGGGATCCGTCTGCCCAGTGTACATGTTGTAAGTGGTGCCATTGTAGGAGTAGCTGGCAGGATTTTCGCCTACATCGGGGGTTCCGAAGACCTGGTAGTAACTGGACCAGCCAACCCGCAGTGAATTTACAATCGTGGGAGTTGCAACGTAAACCCAGTTCCCGGACATGACTTGCGAATGGGCGGATTGGGTGGTCAGCCACTGCGGCGCTATTTCAGAAGCGGCGGCGTCGACGAATGTACCGGCGCCCGGACTCCTAAAAAACATTCCATTGATCGTGTTCTTATCGTTTATGCGGTAATCCAGCCTGCCCACTCCAGAAAAAATCGAGTTCGTGCTGGCTAGTGCCGTAGCGTACGTTCCGGTGGAACTGGACGGAAACAGTCCGGGATAGTTGGAAAGTGGGTTACAGGTGCTGCTCAGGCCCGCCAGTTGCGCGCTGAGTGCGCTGAGGTTGCCGCCCGCCAATGCGCTCTGGCAAGCGCCAATCAAGTTGTTCGAGGAAGATCCCGAACCCGGCGCCGTGTACGGGACGCTATGGACAAATGGGCTGCCTACGTTGTACTGCTGGGATTCGAAATTGCCAAAGAAGAACAGTTTGTCCCTGATGATGGGGCCGCCCACGCTGGCGCCGTACTGTTCGAGCGTGAGGGGCGGAAGCGCCTGGCCCACTTCATTACTGAAGAAATTATTGGCATCCCAGGAACTGGTGCGGCCGTAGGCGTAGGCCGTTCCGTGGTAGGCGTTGCTGCCGGACTTGATACCCACGTTCACCACCGCGCCGGAATTCCAGCCGTATTCCGCGCGGGGATTTTGTTGGGTCTGGAATTCGTTGATCGCATCGATGGGCAGCATCGTGCCCGCATCGCCTGCGGCCATCACCGCGTTCATCATGCTCTGGGCCATCCACGGATCGTTACTATTGATCCCGTCCACCATGAAGAAGTTGTCATGGGGACGAAGGCCGTTGGTGGCCTGTGTCCAGCCGGAGTTGCCGGGATACTTTACAACGCCCGGACGCAGGTCCAGAAGATTCTCAAAGTTTCGTCCATTCAGCGGTAGATCGTTGATTACCTGATTGGTCAGCGATCCGCCGAGTTCGGCGTTCGTGGTGTTCAAAGCCGCGGCTTCGGCGGTAACCACCACCGTTTCGGTTTGCTCGCCGGTCTGCATGGCAACGTCCACGCGAAGGTCCTGGGCCACCTCCAGCACGAGGTCTTTTCGATCGGCGCCCTTAAAGCCCATGAATTCGACGTGGACTTCGTAGGTGCTGGGGATCAGATTGGGGGCGGCATAGGCTCCGGCAGTGTCCGTCGTCACCACACGTGAAACATTTCGTTGAACGTCCGTGACGGTCACCTTGGCCATGGGAATCGCGGCCCCGCTCTGGTCCGTGACTGTCCCCGAGATACGCCCTTCGCTGCCTTGCGGAAAGAGTGGAACCGACGCCACGACTAGCAACAGGCCGGCGCCCAAAATACAACCAGCCTTGGCAGCGGCAATCGCCTTCAATACACCGTTGATTCGCGAACTCAACATGGAACCCCCTCGTACTGTTGTCTTGAAACACTAACCCCACACTACGCCTAAGCGGATATAACACCAGCCGCGCTAAATGTCAAGATATTACTTAAAATACCCAAACGTTTTCAGGAAAATCCTAGAAATTAGCGATCCGCCCACACCCCTAGCGGCCACCGCGGATTACCCACGCAGCGCGTCAACTAATAAGACAAAAGAGCGACTTACTAACCCGGACGCCCGCCCCCGAGCACCCTATTTCCAAGCCGAGTAGACAGGCTTGCTGACCAAGAACGCCGCGTTCACCCCCGGCCTGGGCTTGAATTTCTGCACCCGTCCGTTATCGACCTCCGCGACGTAGAAGTTGCCATCCTGGTCCACGCTAAATCCGTGAACACCCCAGAAACCGCCCGGGAAATCGCCCCACGTGCCGAACGAATAGAGAAAATGTCCCTCCAGATCGTACTTGAGCATCTTGGATGTTCCCCGATCGAAGGCCCACAGAGTACGATCGGCTCCAATGTAGATCAAGTGGATGTCCGACGGCTCCTGGCCCATGCTGAAATCGTAGAGGAACTTTCCGTTCTCGTCGAAAACCTGGATGCGATGATTGGCGCGGTCGTTCACGAAGACGTGTCGCGTCTTCGGATCCAGCGCCATGCCGTGCACGTTATTCATGTAGTAGGGCCGCTTTTCATTGGGAGGCGTGCCCTTCATGCCCCAATCGAGCAGAAACTTTCCGTCCTTGTCGAACTTCGCCACACGTGTGCCGTTGTAGCCATCGGCGACGAAGAGCGTGCTGTCCGGCAGCCAGTTGAGGAAGGTCGGCCGGTTAAAGTGCGTTCCATCCGCGCCTTTCACCGTGGGCGTGCCAATAGTCTGCACCAGCGTCTTGCCATCGTGGCTGAATTTGTAGATGGCGTGCATGTGATCGTCCACCACCCACACATGCTTTTCTGGATCGTAGGGATTGATGGTGATGTAGTGCGGGCGCTTGAATATCTTGTCCCATTGCGTCCACTGCTCGATGATTTTGCCGTTGCCGTCCACCACGGTGAGGCAATGTTCCCACTTGGCATCCACGCCCACCGTGCCCTTCCACAGCTTCGGTCCATCGTCGGGATCCTGTCCGCTGCCACCCGCCCCCGGCAGCGCGGCCACCGTGGCATCGCGCCATGGCAGGCGGCCAATCGGGAACGTCAGGCTGGGGCCAAACTCGGGAATCAATTTCGCGGCGGGCCGAGGAATGTTCGGTAGTTCTCCGCGGAACAGAAGAAAGATGCGATCCGGACTCTCGGCGTAAACGCTTTGGCCCGCGCCCCAGGTCCACTTCTCGTTTCCTGGAACGGTGCTGATGTTCTGCGGCCACTCTTTCACCACGTCATACCCGCCGAAGATATCCTGTACGCCCATTTCGCCCGGCTCTGCGGCGAATCCCATACCCGGCTTGTCCTTGGCTTGAACCGGAGACAACCGGGTACCCGCCAGAAAACCCGCGGCGAAAACCAGCGCCACGCCCACCAACAACGCTAGATACTTACGCACGTATTTCTCTCCGGCAAAGTTCGTTAGAGATTTCGTTAGAAGGACAGTTGAAATGCGGCGCAAGATCGTAGCGGGACGCTTCGAACTTACGAAATAGAGACGTCCTCAATCGGGGAGCCGTCATCATGTGCGCACTTGGGAAACAACAATATCACCGCATGTAAGGCCATGCAAGCAAAAACTGATAGCTCAATGGAGCTAGGCCGCGAAGCTAGCTTTCCAGCGAACTGATTCCGAGCAATTTCGATGCGGTGCCGCCCAGCATGGCCCGTCGTTCATCGGGGCTCGGACCTGGGGTGCGCAAGATGTGATCCACCGCCGTAGTGGTCCATGGAAACGGCCAGTCGGTTCCCATTACAATTTGGCTGGCGCCGCACTCCGCCACCAGATGACGCAAGGCTTCCGGCGTAAAGACCAAAGAATCGAAGTAAAGCTGCCTCAAATACTCGCTGGGATGTTTCTTCAGCGGTGCCGGAGAGCAATCGGCCGGCGACGTCGCACAGCCATGATCGGACCGTGCCGAGTAGGACGGCAGGTATCCTCCACCGTGCGCCGCGCAGATTTTCAGACCGGGAAACCGGTCCAGCGTTCCATCGAAAATCAGGTGGGACAGCGCGATGGTGGTTTCTAATGGATTTCCGATTACGTTAGTCAAATAACCGTTGCCTTGGAACCGTTTCTGCAGCTCGGGAATGCCTTGCGGGTGAATGAAAATCGGGGCGCCGAGTTCTTCTGCCTTGGCCCAAAACGGATCCAAGCGCCGCGCCGATATTTCCTCTCCGTTGACATTGCCGCCGATGGCAGCGCCGCGCAGCCCCAGCTTCTTGCCGTCCTCCAATTGTTGCGCCGCCAGATCCGGATGCTGCAAAGCCACCGTCGCGAACGCCACGAAACGGCCGGGATACGCCGCGCACAACCCGGCTAGCTTCTCATTTTGAAGCTGGATGAGCTGGCGAGCCAAATCGCGTTCCGCCGCATACCAGAACGGATTGATGCTGAGCGCTTCCACGTCGATGCCCTGCTCATCCATCACGCGCAGTCGCTCCGGGCCAATCATGAGCTGCGGGCTGTCCCAGCGGGCCGACGATCCGGCGGGCAGCTTCATCATCGCGAGCGCTTCCGGCACGGCACAGTGAGCGTGGACGTCCACGGTTGTCACGCGACGCCCGCCCAGCATTACTCGCCGGCGTTCACCGGTTGCTGGCTTCGCCACTTGTCCGGCGGCTCTCAGGAGATTACAGCCGGCGGCAACCACACCGCTGGCGCCCGCCACAGCCTTCAAAAACCCTCTGCGATGGGGCATGGAAGTCTCCTTGCGCCGTCTGCCGCTGGCGGCCTACTTCTTGGGTTTGGCTTCGTTCTTCAGGAAATCGTCGAAGTTGACATTATCTTCGCAGATCATTTCGGTGAGGTTCCAAGTTGGCCTTAATTGGAAGTTGATCTGCCCGCCCCAAGGCTTAGTGTAGGCAATGGGGTCTTCAATGGTAATGTCATCCTGCAGCGTCTTCTCATCCACCCGGCGGATGCGCTCCACCAAATGCAATTGCGTGCTGTGGGGATGGCCCGCGCGATCCAGCCACGTCTTATCGTTGAATCCAATGGTGTCTACCACCAGCGTGTCGCCATCCCAATGTCCAATCGCGTCGCCCAACCAGGTGGGACCGAGATCGGTGTTGTGTTTGCGGCCGTCGGTGTAGATTTGCCGGATAAAATGCGAGAACTCAAACATCATGATCACGCGGCCCGGCACTTGAATGATTTCCATCGGAAAGGGCTGCAGGTACATGCGTGGCATGCCGGGAGGAAAGCACCCGACGGCGCTCAGCGTGGTGGGATTAACGGGATCGTTAGAGTCTTCCACCGCGCGCGGTCCGAAGGACGGTTTACTGGCCTTGAATCGTTCCTGGGCCCACGGAGTCATGGGTGGTTCGTCTTTGCTGAAACTCCAGGAAAGATAGCGCGTGGCAGGCGAGCCTTTGACGCTCCAGACACCGGAGAGATTCGGCGTTGTGCCGCCGGAGGCCGCCGCGGAGGAAGCCTGCGCGAATGTGAAAGATGGAAAAGCCAGTGCCGCCACAGCGGCCATCGATACGAGGATGCCGTTTCGCATTTAGTTCCCCGCGCCCATCTTGAGATCTTCGCCATTCACGGAGATCGCGGTGATCCACATGGAATTGGCGCCGCTCTTGGCTCGATAGCCGCTCATCGTGACCTTGTCGCCAGGCTTCAACGTGGTGGCGGTCCATTCGGCGCGGATCAGATGATTGGGACTGGTGAGTTCGCCTTGCCAGGCCTGCGTTTCACCTTTGTCGTCTTTGACGTCGAGATGGACGATGGAGTGCGGATTCACGAACTGAAATTCCGTGACCGATCCGCTCACCGTAACCTTTTCGGTGGTGTTGTATCCCGCTTGGCCGTGATGCGCCGAGAGCGAAACGGAAACCAGGAGCATCCCCGCGACCACCGCGAATAATTTTGCCGCATTCCGCGCGAAGTTAGAACGCATTTGGGGGAGACTATATCATCGCTATCTGGAAAGTGTCAATGCTTCTAAAGGGCTATGGCCAATGCAGGCCGACGCCGCACAAGCCGGGGAGATAGCAAGTTTGCCTTGATTTCTGAGGCCACCGATGATCTAATTTCTTACCAGCGGGAGCGCCATGATTATGTTCCGGAGGGCGATGATATGTTCCTGAGAAGTGCACAGGGTGCGGTACGGACCCACAAGCCCGGCGTTCTGGCCGCGTTAGCCATGGTTGTCGCGGGCAGCTGCTGGGCCGCGAACAGCATCGATGCAGGCAAGGCCACTCCCCCTCCGTCGATTCCAACCGTGTCAGTGAACGACGTCGCCCGGATTGGTTTCTTCTATGCGGGCGGTCACTATACCGGAGAGCCCGGCAAAGAAATCATGGACGGCGCCGAGTATGTCGAGGTCATGGTGCCGAAGAAGATGCGGCGCTCTTATCCGATCGTGTTTTTGCATGGCGCCGGGCAAACGGGAACGGACTGGCTGCAGACTCCCGACGGCCGCCCCGGCTGGGCTTATTACTTCCTCAAGCACGGATATGTCGTCTATATGGTGGATTATCCGGCGCGCGGCCGGTCCGCTTATATTCCCAACGCCGACGGCGCGCTCACCATTCGAACCGCCCCGCAACTGGAGCAGATCTGGACGGCCCTGCCCGAACTCGGCGATTGGCCGCAAGCCAAGAAATACACGCAGTGGCCGAGCGACGCTTCGAATAAAGGGAAAATGGGCGACCCGGTTTTTGATAATTTCGCCAAAACTCAAGTTCAATATTTGCAGGGCATCTCACAGGACAAGCTGAATCTGGATGCCCACATGGCGCTGCTCGACATGATCGGCACTCCAGTGATCCTGATCACGCACTCCCAAGGTGGATTTTTCGGCTGGGAGATCGCCGATGCGCGCCCCAAACTGGTGAAGGCGATCATTACCGCGGAGCCCGGTGGCCCTCCCATTCAGAGCGTCGACACTGCCAAGCAGATTTACAACGGAAAGGGCATGGCATGGGGCTTGACCAATTTGCCATTGCATTACGATCCGCCCGCCAACGATCCTTCCGAATTGCAAGTGGAGTTGGAAGCGAAATCCGATGGCCCAGGCTTAGTCCCCTGTTGGCTGCAGAAGGAGCCTGCGCGCAAGCTGGTCAACCTGCGCGATATCCCGGTACTGGACGTTTCGGGCGAGGCGAGCTATCACCGCGTCTTCGATTCGTGCGTTCCCAAGTGGCTGAACCAGGCGGGCGTGAAGACCACTTATGTGAAGCTGGAAGATGTCGGACTGCCGGGCAACGCGCATGAAATGATGCTGGAGAAGAATAGCGATGGAATCGCCGCATTCTTTGAAAGCTGGATCGAGAAGAACGTACACTAATGTCTCCTATAATCAAACCCGCTGTAGAATCCTCCGCCGCCGTCCCGCTGACATCCAGCCAGAAGCGAGCCTTCTGGGCGGCCTGGGGAGGATGGACCATGGACGGCATGGACTCGTTCATCTTTTCTCTGGTGCTGGTGCCCGCCTTGCGCGACGTGCTGCCAAATTCGGGCATTGCCGCGACCACGGCCAACGTAGGCTACTATAGCGGCCTGCTGTTCGCGCTATTCATGGTGGGATGGGGCGTGGCGCTAGTCTGGGGCCCCATCGCCGACCGGTTTGGCCGCGCTCGTACTCTGATGTTTTCCATCCTTTGGTTTTCGTTTTTCACGCTGCTCGCGGCCTTATGCCACAACGTCTGGTCTCTCGCGATTGTCAGATTTATGGCCGGCGTCGGAATCGGCGGCGAATGGTCCATTGGTGCCTCGCTGGTCTCCGAAGAATGGCCCGAGACACGGCGAACGTGGGGCGTGTGTTTGATGCACACCGGCTACTACATCGGTTTTGTGATCGCGGCGCTGGCCAACTACTTCATCGGCAGCCAATATGGCTGGAGGTGGATGTTCGTGGTCGGGGGAGTACCGGCTATCCTGGTAGCCTTCTTCTATAATCGGCTCCATGAACCGGCCCGCTGGAAGAACCGGCGCGAAGAGGGCGGCATCATCGCCATGCATCACGCGTTTCTCAAACTATTCACGTCGCAATATCGCCGCCGGACCATTTTGAACTCGCTTTACCTGATCGCGTCCATTGTTGGTTTGTGGGCCGGCTCGGTCTACGTGCCGTCGGCCATCACCTACCTGTCTGAGCAAGCCCACCAATCGGCGCTGACAGGAGCTCGCCTGGCATCCTATTCAACCGCGATTCTCGGAATCGGAACCGTCATTGGAGCTTTGCTCACGCCGGTACTCGCCAAGCGCCTGGACCGCCGAGTTGTGCTCGGAATCTTTTTCGCCTTGATGCTGGTCTTTTTGTGGCTGGCGTTCGGCTACGTGTTCTATATGGCGACCAACGCCATCCTGTGGTTCCTGGTCTGCACGTTCTTCCTGGGTCTGGGCGGCGCGAACTTCGTCGTCTATTCGTTCTGGCTGCCGGAACAATACGCCACCGATTGCCGCGTGAGCGCATTTGCTTTCACCACCAACGTCGGCCGCTTCGCGGGAGCGGGATTGACGTTTTTGGTGGGCGCGATGATCCGGCACTATGGAACGCTGGGGACGCCCGTCGCCCTGACAGCCTTAGCGTTCGTGGTTGGGCTCCTGCTGTTGCCGTTCGGCGCTGAGACTCGAGGAAAGTCACTGCCCGCATGAAGCCACCGCTATGAAGGCGATGGTGCTGCGAGCGCCTGGCGACCTGGCGCTCGAAGACGTCGCGCTGCCACAAGTACCGGCCGGTCACATTCTGGTGCGCATCACGCACAGCGGGTTGTGCGGAACAGACCTGAAGATTTACAAGGGCGCAATTCCCGCACAGTATCCGCTCATCATGGGCCACGAAATGGCAGGCGAACTGGTGGGCGGTGGACGCGTGATCATCGATCCGGTCCTCTATTGCGGAACGTGCTTTCATTGCCGCATTGGCCAAACTAATCTCTGTCCTGCTGGCGGCCTGATCGGGCGCGAGACGAATGGCGGGTTCGCGGAATACGCGGCTGTTCCCGCAGCCCAAGTGTTTCCGCTGCCCGATTCTGTTGACAACCGGATCGCACCGCTGATCCAGGTGGCCACAACGTGTTTGCACGCGCAACGCCTGGCGCAACTGTCGCTGGGCGAATCGGTGGCGGTGATCGGGCTCGGCGTGTCGGGCCAACTGCACGTGCAACTCGCCAAGGCGCGCGGCGCGGGCAAAGTGATCGGGATCAGCCGCAGCCGTTTTAAGAACGACCTGGCGAAGCAGTTAGGCGCGGACGTGGTGATCGAATCGGGCCCGGGAACTGTCGCAAGGGTTTTGGAAGAGACGGAGGGCCGCGGCGCAGACGTGGTGATTGAGTGCACGGGTGTGATGTCGTGCATCGCGGACGCTATTCGGATGGTGCGTTTCGGAGGCCGCGTCGTGCTATTCGGCATCACCAACGCAACCAGCGGGGCCTTGCCTTTCTACGATCTCTATTTCAAGGAACTGGCGCTGATTAACAATCGAGCCGCGACCGCTCAGGATTTCCCGGTCATGATCGATTTGGTGAACCGGCGTGCGGTTCGCCTGGAGCCTCTGGTGACGCATCGTATGGCGCTGGACGAACTCGCGGTGGCGCTCGATATGGTGGAAGACGGCGCCGAACGTCGTCTGAAGATTATTCTGGATCATACTTGAACTCATGGCGAAACTGGTTCCGGCGGCCATCCTTGTGTGCGCCATCCCCGCGCTCGCGTTCAGCCAATGGTTGAATTATCCGACCGCTGGCGTGCCTAAGACACCGAGCGGTTCGCCGAACTTACGGGCTCCCACGCCCAGAACCGCCGATGGTAAGCCGGATTTTTCGGGAGTTTGGGAAATCGAAAACACGGGGGGGTGTCCGCCCTATGGATGCCCCGATCTGCCGCTTTCCAAGGAATTCCTCAACATCGGAGCGCGTCTCCGCGGTGGCCTGCCCTATCAGCCATGGGCAGCGGAGTTGGTCAAGAAACGAATGGCGGAAAACGGAAAAGACGACCCAGCGTCGCGCTGCCAGCCAGCGGGCGCGGTCCGCTTGTTCACCTTTCCGCAATACCGGAAGATGGTCCAGGCCCCAGGCCTGCTGGTGATGCTGTCCGAGCGCGACGTCACTTTTCGCCAGATCTTCACCGACGGAAGGCCTCTACCGAAGGATCCGCAACCTTCTTTCGCCGGTTACTCGTCCGGGCATTGGGACGGAGACACCTTAGTAGTCGAAACCAGCGGTTTCCGCAATGGCATGTGGCTGGATCGCAACGGCAGTCCGCTGACTGACGCCGCCAAAATGACAGAACGCTTCCGGCGGGCGAATTACGGGAACCTCGAAATCGAAATCACTATGGACGATCCCAAGGCTTATACCGCGCCCTGGACCGTGACGCTGCACCAACTCATCGTGCTAAACGCAGACTTGCTGGAATACTTTTGCCAGGAGAACGAGAAAGACCAGACGCATTTGGTGGGCAAGTAGATCCCATAGCCCCAAATAGCCATCCTTCAGTACTCGCAACCCATTGATCTATTAAGGAATTCTGCTAGCCTGGAAGGAGCGGGCCCACGCGCGCTTCAACCATGCCGGAAACCACTTTCAAATTGAACGGGAATCCGACCACCGTCTCGTATGAGCCGGGCATGGACTTTCTCGAAGTCCTCCGCGCAGGATGCGGCGTGGTTTCGGCCAAGAACGGTTGTGCTCCGGAAGGCGCCTGCGGCTGCTGTGCGGTTTTAGTGGATGGCCAGCCGGTTCTCGCGTGCCTGCGCAAACCCGAACACATGGCGGGCCGCGACGTAGTCACGCTCGAGGGCGTGCCTGAAGACATGCGCCGGGTGCTGGGCGAAGCTTTCCTGCTCGAAGGCGCGGTTCAGTGCGGCTTCTGCATCCCCGGCATCGTGATCCGGGCTTCGGGGCTGTTGCAACACAATCGTACGCAGGATCGCCAAGAAGTCGCGAAGTCGCTGGATGCCCATCTTTGCCGCTGTACCGGGTACGCGCGCATCATCGACGCCATCCAAACCGCCGGCGAGGCCTGGTGTGCTCAAAAAGAGCAGGATCACAAGCAACTGCCGAGCAAAGAGCCGCGTCGCCATTCTTACTTTGGCGAAGATTTTGGTCTGACCCGAACGACGAAGAACGGGCATAAGGGCAATGGAATCGGCCAGTCGCCGTCGCGATATCTCGGCCTGGAGCAGGCGCTGGGCGAGAAGCCCTTCGTGGACGACATGAGCGTCCCTGGAATGCTTCACGCCGCTCCGCTGCTGAGTCCGCACCCGCGTGCGAAGGTTCTGGCGATTGATACGGCACAGGCGCAGGCCATGCCAGGCGTGCAAAGGATCGTCAACGCCCTCGATGTACCCGGACAGCGCGGCACCGGTCTTGCAATTCCCGATTTGCCCATCTTTGTCGCCGTCGGTGAAACCACGTGCTGCGTCGGCGATATTCTCGCGCTTGTTGTGGCTGATACGGCCTATCATGCGCGCCAAGCCGCGGACAGAATCAAAGTGGACTACGAAGTACTGGAGCCGGTGACCGACCCGTTCGAAGCGATGGCGTCCGGCTCGCCGCAGGTCCACGCTCCTGGCAATTTGCACGTGCATCCGAATTTGCTGGACACCACGGCCTTTTCGCGCGGTGATGTAGACGCCGCGCTGGCAGCTTCCGTGCACATCGTCGAACAAACCTTCCGCACGCAGCCCATCGAACCGGCGTTTCTGGAGCCGGAGGCTTGCTTGGCAATTCCTCAGGGAAAGGGCGTCAAGGTATTTTCGCAGAGCCAGGGCTCGACGTTCGATCAAACCCAGATCGCGCGGTCGTTGAATATTCCGCCAGAAGAAGTTGAGATAGCGCTGGCGTCGAGCGGCGGCTCTTTCGGCGCGAAGGAAGAACTGTCCATTCAAGTGCAAACGGCGCTGGCGGCGCATCTGATGGGAAAGCCCGTGAAAACGGTGCTGACGCGGAAACAATCCACCCAACTTCATCCCAAGCGCCACCCGATGACGCTGCATTACACCGTAGGCGCCGATGCCGAGGGCCACTTGCTCGCCGTGCGCGTCCGCATCGTCGGCGACGTAGGAGGCTATGCCGGCACCAGCGCAAAATGTCTGCTGCGCGCCGCGTGTCACTCCTGCGGTCCCTATCGCGTTCCGAACGTGGATGCCGAGTCCAAGGCCGTATTCACCAACAATCCCACCAGCGGCGCCATGCGCGGCTTTGGCACCAACCAGGCGCACTTCGCCATGGAAGGCATCATGGATATGCTCGCCGAACGCGTGGGTATCGACGGTTGGGACATTCGCGAGCGCAACATCCTGAACCCGGGCGATGCCTTCGCCACCGGCCAGATCATGCGGGAAAGCGTCGCGGGAATGCGGCGCAGTCTGGAAGCCGTCAAGGACATCTATAAGAGCGCCCGGTACGCGGGCATCGGCTGTGGCATCAAGAGCACCGGCATCGGCAACGGCACCATCGATAGCGGCCACGCTGCCATCCGCGTTTTGGAGGGCGGTCGCCTGGATGTCCAGACGGGTTATACCGAAATGGGTCAAGGGCTCTTCACCACCATTCGCCAAGCTGTTTGCGAGGAAACCGGCTTGTCGCCCGAAATCATGGACGTTCGCTGGGACAAAGCGCTCGGCGCGAAGTGCGGCGAAACCTGGGCGTCGCGCGCCACCACGTTGAGTTGCGCGGCGGCACAGCGGGCCGCGGTTCAACTCGCGGAAGATTTGAAGACTTCGACGCTCGATCAATTGGTGGGTCGCGAATACACGGGCGACTACGTTTGCAATTTCACCACGAAGCCCGGCACCCCGGAAGCGCTGACGAATCCCACTACGCACATGACGTTCAGTTACGCCACGCAGGTGGTGATCCTGAACGACGATGGCCGAATCGAGCGCGTAGTGGCTGCACACGACGTGGGCCGCGCTATCAATCCCAAAGGCTGCGCTGGTCAAGTGGAAGGCGGCGTCCACATGGGGCTGGGCTATGCGCTTTCGGAGAATTTCACCAGCACCAATGCCACGCCGGATTCGCTACTGCTCCGCGATTGCGGCATTCTCAAGGCCAAGGACACGCCGCGGATCGACGTAATCCTGATCGAAGTTCCCGACGAAGTGGGCGGCTACGGAGCCAAAGGCGCGGGCGAAATCGGATTGGTGCCAACGGCCGGAGCGGTGGCCGGCGCGCTGTATTCTTACGATAAAATCCGCCGCTTTAGTTTGCCGATGGACGACGCGCCCGCCGCTGAGCCGTCGGTGCCGAAGTCGCGCCGCAAAATGCCGGTGCTCGCAGGCGCCTAAAACCCGTAGAGCCGCGCGGGGTTGTCCACCAGAATCTTTTTGCGTACTGCGGGGTCAGGGGCCCAAACCGCAACCAGGTTCAGCAGCCGGCCATCGTCGACGTGCAAAAGCGGCGTCACCTCGGTAATTGCGCGAGTCGTCGGGTTGGGATGCGGCCAGTCGCTGCCCCAAATGATGCGATCCGCATTGGCGGCGATCAGCATCTCGGCCAGTGGTTTTACGTCCGCATAATCAGGCCGCGTTGAAGAGCGATAAGCTCCCGAAACCTTCACATAGGCGTTGCCCGAGTGCACCAGTCCGACCAGATCCGCGAAGCCTGGCTGATGCACGCCGAGCGCGGCCTGCGCGCCTCCGAAATGATCGAAGACTACCGGCACCGGCGAAGCTTGGACTAAGTCGTTGATGCGAGAAATCACCGCCAGCGTGGTGTACATTTCGATGTGCCAGTCACGATGCTGCACTCGCTTCAGCGCTGCTTGGAAACGCTGGCGCGCGATCGCTGGATCCGTCCGGCCCGCATTCGTCAGGTTAATCCGAATGGCCCGGATACCGCCCCGGCCCAGCGCGTCCAGATCGCGATCCGGCGTTTTGTCGTCAATCACCGCCACGCCTCGGGCGTTCGCGCCGCGCGCCTTAATCCCGAACAGAGTCGCGGAATTGTCGGTCCCGTATATGCTCGGGTTCACGATAACCACACGCTCCAAATGGAGCGCCCGATGCAGTTCCGACATCTCCTGGGGCGATGCGGGTTCGGGAGTGTAGGTGCGCCCCGGCCACAGCGGGAACTTCCGCGGATCGCCGAAGATATGCGTGTGGCAATCGCAAGCATTCGGCGGGACCTGGAAATCGACGGGCGTCGCGGGTTGAGATGCTTTCGCGAAACTGGAGCGGGCGCGCAGCAATGCCGCAGAGGCCACGGCCGCCCTCAGCGTTTCGCGACGGGTCATTGATTTAGCAGATCTCCGGGGATTAGCAGATCTCCGGCGACTAACCAGCCTGGCTTGCGCCTCTTCCGAAGTAAAAGCTGCGCGATGTCTGGTCGTCCCATCCCGCATTGCAATGAGCCACCGACCAGTGATCCACCTTGCGCGGCTCCAGCACCGGTTTGCCGAGCGCCGGGCAGGAAAGACAGTAGCTGCCTGCGTGCGTTCCGATCCAGATCAAGTTGCGATCCCACTCGACAAAGACGTTTTCAGTGGAACCGCGCCACCAGCTTTCGTAGTTGTCGATTTCGCCCTCGTGCGGCGGGACGAAATATGCGACTTCCTTCGGCGCCGTCGGATTCGACAGATCGAAAACGCGAATGCCGGCATTAAACCATGCGATCGCGATGATCTCCGGGCGCGAAGTTCCCGGCGCGAGCCAGCATTGCGTATTGTGCGATCCGAAGCGTCCTCGCGCGAAGCAAAAATCGGAATACGGAGCCTCGGGCGGAGCGGCCGGCCGTGGGAAGAAGCCGATTATTTTCGGATTGCGCGGATCCTTCACATCCACGACGTACGGCGTGTGATACACCTCGCGGCAATCCGCTTCCAGCGCCTCATGTGTCGCGACAATCAGGTTTTGGAGCCGGGGATGGGCCGCGTCGGAAATGACGGGATAGCAAGTATGAAACGGAATGGTACCCAGTGCGTTGAATTCGTACTGCACCTTGCCGTAAGGCTTGGGCTTGGTGATATCGCTCAAATCCATCACATACATTCCGAATGCGCCGAATCCCCCGTAGCCCACCTTCCCGCCATCCTCCACACGTTTCGGAACACTGAGGGCGCCATGATTACCGGTCCAGGAAGCGCGGTCGTTGGCGAAGACGTATTTCTTGTACTCCGCTTCTTCGCCCAGACGTTGTCCCGGCACCCACCAGCGTGAGACCTCCTTCACCTTGCCGGGATCGGACATGTCGACAATCATGATCGCGTTGCTGTATGGGCGCTGGTGATTCTCCAGCCGCAGCTGATCGTCCCAGCCGCAATCCAGGTAAGCGTACTTGCCGCCGTCGTAAAAGTTGTGGTGCGTGCCGTTCCCCTTCTCGCCGGTGTTGTACTCTTCCAGCAGCTCTGGCTTGGTGGGATCGGTGATGTCGTAATTGCGGATTCCGCGCAGACCTTTGAAGTTGACGGAGCGGTCGCGCAGTTCCTTGTCGTACGCGCCGTCCGGAAACTGGGGCGTGGCGGACGTCAGCGGCGCCGCAGCGGTGCACATCATGATCCATTTCTTCAGATCGGTATTGAACACCACCGCGCCATTGCCCTTCACCACGCCCTTGTTGAGCACCACGGGCTTCGTCGGTTCGGTAACGTCGATGAATCCACCGCCAGCAGGCAGCAGACGCTGCTTGCCCTTGGCCCACATCGCCATCAAGGGCTCGCCACCGCTGATGGTGGAGCCGGGCAACGTGGCGTGAATCTCCATATTGTGGATGTACGTCTTGCGGTCCAGAAAATCGAGCGCGCCCATCGGAAGCCGGAAGGGAGGCGTGCCTCCGCCGGGCGTGAGCCCTGTCACCTGCGCTCGCGATGCAATGGAGCCAGCCAAACCCGCGGCTGCCGCGCCCAGTAGCGATCTGCGGCTGAATTCTTTAGCCATGGATCACCTCTTACGGGCGTGCCGGTGGCGGCAACTTCTCCGCGAGGGGAGGTTGCGGACCCACCACGCTGGTCAACGCGGCATAAGCGCACTCTTCATCCTGGTTCGATCCTCCGACGCCGATGGCGCCGATCATTTGATCGTCCACCATAATCGGAAGTCCGCCGGACGTGGGAAACACGCCTATGCTGGACCAGCGCAGTTGCAGCGCCAGGTTATTGGCCACCATGTTGGCGCGGGCGTGCGTGGAATCCCTGGTATAGAGCACGCTCTTCGCTTTCAGCAGCGCCGTCTCGATGTTAATAGGAACTTGGCCGTCCATGCGATGCGCGTGTACGATCTGCCCGGTGGGGCTGAGGATGAACACGGTCACCGCAATCTTCTTTTCCTTGGCGAAGTTCACGCAGGCCTGGGTGATCTTCTCGGCCGTGTCCGCGGAGATCTCGCTTTTCGACTTGGCCTTCTTGGCGTCGTCGCCCGAAACCACGAATTTGTCAATGTTCTGCGCACCTGCGTAGGGGGCGAAAGCCGCGCCGGCCAACACTGCCAGCGTCGCCGCAAAAAGTGTCTTTTGCATCATGAGTTTCTCCTCTTCTTCTGAACTATTGGGCTGCTGTGTAGGCGGCAATCGCCAGAATGTCATCGGCAGTCAGATTCGCGACCACCTTCTTCATCAACGCCGATGACACGCTATGGTTTGTGCCGGTTTGAAAAGCATAAAGCTGGCGCGCGACGTAAGCCGGATGAAGGCCCGCAATGCGGGGAACGTCGCCTAGACCTTCCAGCGAATCGCCGTGACAGATCGCGCAGGCGATGGTTTTGTTGGCGCCGGTCTTTACCAATGCCGCGCCTTTGCCAACGCTACCCTTGGGCACGTAAGCCACGAATCCCGAATGCGGATCGCGGCTGGTGGCGCGCGCAACGTCGTCGGGAAGTTCGATGATGCGGTTGCCCAGCAGTTCCATGCCGCCGCCCGGCAACGGCAGGCGCTGCCGGCCCTTGACGCTGACATAACTCTTGGGGGCAGTCTCGCTTTCGACAACTTTAATCCATCCGCCCGGCTTGAGCGCCGCGAAATATTCGGCCGCTTGCCGGATATCTTCATCCGACATGCCTTTGGCGATCGCATTCATGCGCGCGGGATCGATGCGCGTGCCGCTCTTGAAATCGGCCATGGTGCGAACGATGTAATCGGCGGAAAGCCCCGCCAGATCGGCCGATTCCTGATGCCCGTGTCCCGACATCAAGTGGCAAGACCCGCACGCCAGTACCGCGCCCTTGCCATGCTGAACAATTGAGGGCGCCGCTCCATGCTCATCGGGAAACCACACCGGCGGATTCGATAGATCGTCGATCTGCGCCGCCGTGTATTCTTTGCCGCTGCCCGGCACCTTGATCGGTCCGCTCTCTTCGGTGGCAGGCGGCTGCTGCTTATCGGGCGTCAGGAAAGCCCACGAGGGACGACCCGGGTCCGCTGGCGGCGTCTGGGCCAGCAACACAAATGTTGCGGCCAGGGCAACGAACGCGACACTCTTCAACATGGAACGCCTCCTTTGTGAGACGTGATTCTTAAACTGCGGTAGGTACGGCTTGCGCGCCCACTTTATTGGGAAGCACCTTCGCGACCACCGAGCGGAACTCGGCGTCGGTCAGCAAACGCTTGTGCTCCAGCGAAAATTCTTTGACGCCCACCACCACCTGCATTGCTTCTTCCTCGGTGGCCTGTACGCCGATGTCTTTCAATGCAGCCTTGACCGAATCGATGCCGCTGCCTTTGCCGAGCACAACCTTCGCGGCCGGCTGCCCCACCAAATCCCAGCGGAACGGGAACAACTCGGTCGGATGATCCTTCCCGCAGTTCTGCCACCAGCTGGCGATAATGCCGGATTCGATTTGGAACAATTGTTCTCCGACGACGGGCCGGTTGCTTGCCACCTTATGCCCCGATAGCTGTTCCACCAGCCGCGCCAGTCCGTACAGCTTGTCGTACTTCAAACCCGTATCGATTCCATACAGCGTGAGCAGCGCCATGGCGGTCTCTTCGATCGGCACATTGCCGGCGCGTTCGCCCAAACCGAGGACGGTGGAATGCACCACTTCCACGCCTTCGGCGAGCGCCATGATCGTATTGGCGATTCCCATTCCGAAGTCCATGTGGAAGTGCGCTTCCAGCCGTTTGTTGACGCGCTTTTTCACTTCACGAACCAGGTACTGCATGGCATGTGGCGACACCACGCCGAAAGTGTCCACCAGCGCCAGCGCATCCATGTGTCCTTCGTTGGCTACGCGCAGGATCAGATCCAGCACCCATTTCATGTCGGCGCGGCTGAAATCGATCGGGAAAAAGACAATTTCCAATCCCTGCGAATGCGCGTAGGCCGTCGATTCGATCGAAAGGTCGATCGCCTTCTGCAGCGGCCATTTATAGGCGTATTCGATGATGTGCGTGCTGGACGGCACTTCCATCACGATGCCGGACACGCCGCAATCCACGGCGCGCTTCACGTCCTCCACCATGCAGCGGGAGAAAGCAAAGATCTGCGGTCCCAGATTGCGTTTGACGATCTCTTTAATCGCTGACGTATCGCTCGGCGACACTACCGGCATACCGGCTTCAATGCGATGAACCCCTGCTTCGGCCAGAGCTTCGGCAATACGGATTTTGTCGTCCTTCGTGAAGATGACACCGGTCTGCTGTTCGCCGTCGCGCAGAGTAATGTCGTGAAACTTGATCTGCTTCGGAAAATGGAGCTGATCGCGCACCGCGCTCTCAAAGTTCCAAGGGCTAACAAACCACTGATCGGTCTTCCATGGTTCTTGCGACATGATGAATTCCTCCAAAACTAAAATTAGATAGCCTGAGCGGTTTTCAGCGCTTCAGGATTCACGGGATTTCGCGGCGCCTGCCCGGTCAGCACGCGGACCACCTCTTCGGCGGCCTTGGTCTGCAAATCGACTAACGATTCTTCGGAATAGAAACTGGTATGCGGTGTGACGATCACATTATCGCGTCCAAACAACGGCGACCCAGCGGGCGGCTCTTGTTCCATCACATCCAGAGCGGCCCCGGCAAGGTGCCTTTGATCTAAGGCGCTTGCGAGCGCCGCTTCATCGATAATGGGCCCGCGCGCGGTGTTGATCAGATAAGACGACGGCTTCATGCGCCGGAGAACGTCGGCGTTGAACAAGTGATGGGTGGCGGGCAGGAGCGGCGTGTGGATGGAAATGTAATCGGAAATCCTGACCAGCTCATCGAAATCCACTTGCTCGACACCGGCGCGCTCGGCCACTTGCTTCGAAACGTAAGGATCGTAGGTCACCACCCGGATGCCGAACGCCTGCGCCTTGGGTGCGACCAATTGCGGGATCTGTCCAAAGGCCACTAACCCGAGAACCGTTCCGCGCAGCCGATGAATAGGAACCACCGCGCGCATTTCCCAGCGTCCGCCTTGCGTGCGCGTGTTCGACGACGGAATCTTGCGCACCAGCGACAGCAGCAGCGCCATGGTGTGATCGGAAACTTCGTCCAGGCAATAGTCCGGTACGCGTGTGACGACGATGCCCGCCTTGGTTGCGGTTGGAATATCGACGTTGTCTACGCCAATACCGAATCGGCCAATGATGCGGCAGCGAGTCAACTGCGGGATCATGTTGGCGGTTACTTTGGCGTAGGTGGTGAGCACCGCATCGGCATCCCGCGCCACTTCCAGAATCGCGTCGGCCTTGGGCTCCTTGGCCACGCGAATTTCCGCGCCGATCTTCGCCAAAACTTCCTTGGCTGGATCGAGGTTGGGAAACACGGAGTCGGTAACCGCAACAATTTTGGTCGGCATTAACTTAGTTCATCCACCTTACGACACCGGCCACTCCGTCTACCGCGACCGTCGAACCATTCGGAATGCGCGACGTTGCGTCGAGCACTCCCAGCACCATCGGAATACCGCGTTCGCGTGCGAGCGAAGCCATGTGCGACGTGCTGCCACCTCGTTCCGCCACCACACCGGCCACCCGAGTCAGGATGTGGCTCAACGCGGGCCCTGCAACTCGAGTCACCAAAATATCTCCAGGCGCCACGCGCGAAAGCTCGCATTCGCACTGAATCACGCAGGCGCGGCCTTCGCCCCAGCCCACACCCGCCGCATGCCCATTCAACCTCGGGCGATTCTGCCAGGTTGCATCCGGCGCGGCGGCCACCTGGGTGTGCAACGGCCGGGCTTGCAGCAATTGGAATCCGGAATCATCCATGGCCCACTCGATTTCAACCGGCATCCCCATCAAGTCTTCCACTTTTCGCAGCAGGCTGCCGAGTTCGATGGCCTGTTTTTCGCTGAGACAGGGTTCTGCCACCAGCTCCGGCGCCACAACCCGGGCCACGGGCTCTTCCCGATGGATGCAGCCCACTTGATGATCTTTGCGTCCCGGCGTGATCCCCAGTAGCTCGCCAGCACGGGAAAGCTCATAGCGATCCGGCGTCACTTCCCCTTGCGCGATCGCCGAACCAAGCCCCCAGGTGGCGCTCAGGATCATAGTGCCGTCACCGCTTGCCCCAGATGCCTCGCTTAAACCGCCCCCCGACGCCCGCGCCGAAACCAACGGCTGAACCAGGATGCCCATCGCCGTATCGGCCGGATCGATATCGTGCGTAGCCATATAGCGCAACGCGCGCGTCGCCCACAAAGCGCCCCAGCAGGATCGGATCGCAGTGATAAAATCCGCCTCCGTTTCCAGCCCCAGGAAACTTTCAAACTGTCCCGCGAAGCTGGATCCAAAACGATCTTCCACCAGCGCCGACGAACGCACTACGGTCAGCGCGCCGGTCTTGTCTTTCAGCTCTCGCCACGCCGCAAGCAGTGGGTCAAGCACAGACGGAGTAATCGGCTGATCCAGCAGACCCAGCTTCATCATCAGCGCATGCCGGCGAGCTTGTGGACTCTCTTGCGCCGCGAAGACGCCGCGCGCGTCGGCCTCCAGACCGAGCGCCCGGATTTGCGTGCGATAAGCTTCCGCATCGATGCAAAAGCCATCGGGAATCGGCAAACCCGCTTGGCCCAAACGAGCGAGATTAGCCGCTTTGGGACCAAAACGGCCGGCATCCGTGGCTTCGCGGGCGGTGAGCGGAAATACGAATTGCTGCATTTGTCTGCTTACGTGCCAGGGCGCTTGCCGTAATCGGAGTAGCCCGGCATCGGGTCCACCACCGTGATTTGCTCCACCGGAAAATTCGAGACAATCTCCACGCTGTCTTTGTGGACAATCAGCATTTCCTCAATGCGTACGCCCCACTGATAGGGCTTGCCATGCTGCGTCTCCAGCGCAAAGACCATGCCATCTTTGATCTCGATGGGATGATCGAGCGACCAGATGCGCGAGATCACCGGCTGATCGTACTGCGCCAATCCCAGACCGTGGCCCCACAGATTTGCCGCCGCTTGATCTTCCTCTTCGTAGCCCCAGGCTTCCTTCGCCGACGGCCACTTGGATGCTATGTCCCGCGTGGTGGCGCCCACCTTCACGGCCTTGATCGAGTCATACAGCCACTTCAGCGCGATTGCGTAATAATCTTTCTGCTCTTGATTCGGCTCGCGGCCCACCATGTACGTTCGGTAGTAGCAGGACTTGTAACCGTTCCAAGTGAGCGCGGCCAGATCCATGAACACCATATCGCCCGGCTTGATAATGCGATCCGAAAAATTGCGCCAGTTGGGCCAGGTATTCAGGCCCGACGACACGATCACATCCTCCACGTCTTCCATACCTGGAATGTTGTAGAGGAATTCCATGATGTGAGCCGTGAGCTGGTTCTCCGTCAGGCCAGGCTTCAGGAATTTCATGAATTCCCAATGCGCGGCATCGCCGATGGCTCCCACGATACGCATGCATTCATGCTCGTCCTGGTTCTTAACGGCGCGCGCTTCCATCATGGGCGTCATGCCGTCCGCCCAGTCGATTTTCGAGTCCTGAAAAATCTTGATCATGTTGATGTCGATGAAATCGACACCCAATTTCATGCCGTCCACACCGCGCTTCTTCATCTCCTGTTGGATGGCCCTGGTGAATTTACCCACCTGTTGCGTGGAAGCTGACCCAGCCGCGCCCTTGATCCAAGCATAGGAATAACGGATGTTCTCTTTCGGAATCCATGGCGAATGCTTCTCGATGTGCATTCCGATGTCGCCCTGCTCGAACAGCACGGGTGCATCGTCGCCGCAAAGCAGCGCGTAGCGCAGGCCTGGCTTCAGGCGATTCCAGCCCGGGGTCAGCGTGCTGGTGACGTAGCGGACGTTCTCGTCGTACATCAGCAGCATGGCGCCTAGGCCATGCGCCTTCATGCGTTCGCGGGCTCGCTCCAACCGATATTTACGAAGTCGATCCCAATTAATGCGCTCCTGCCAATCCAATCCAACCGCACCGACGTTTGCCAAAACTAATCCTCCAGTTGAGTATGAAATCTTATCGATGCGCGCAGTGCCCTGTCAACGACTCAAAAGGGCTAAGGCTCGCGATCGCGGGATGTTACTGTGCTTGCTTCAACTCAATCCGAACCAACCGGAAAGGTTTATCGCTGAGATTTTCGTCCTGATGAGCAGCGTCCGGCGGAACCCAACGGACCGTCCCGGCCTTAAAGTGGCTTTCGTGCGTTGAGCCGTCGGCGTGATACTGGCGCATGTCCTGATCCGACAAATAGACCACCACGGCTCCTGTAGCCGGGTGCTTGTGCATTTTCAACTTCTCGTGCGGCCCCACCGTCAGCGCGATGGCTCGGATCCATTCGTTTTCCACCATCACGTGATAATGCTCCGGATCCACTGTCACCGCGTCCGTGCTTTCCTTCGGAAAAGGTTTGGGATTGGCCACCGGCTTGGGTTCGACTTGAACGGCTGCGAACTGCCCACTCGTTCGATTTTCCGATTTGTGAGTGGTTGGGGCAGCCCAGATCACTTCGCCGGCGTGATTTTGAAAAGTCTTGACGCTCCCGTCAAAATACATGAGTTTGTTGTCGCGATCCGTCAGAAAAACAATCACCGCCCCAGGCGCGGGATGCTGGTGCATAGGCATGGTTTCGTGCGGTCCCAAGTGTTCCTGAAAAACGCGTACCCACTGGTTCTGCAGCTCTAAATGCGTGTGCTGGGGATCTGCTGCCAAGGGATCGGGCGCCTGCCTGGCGGCGGGCTGTTGTGCCCAGACGCAAGCTGTCGCGGCTGCAATCCATAAAAATTTCCGCGCATAGCTCGAAAGAGTTTTGTTATGTCGGCGTAGCATGAGAAGATTCTAGACCATGAGCACGAATGAAGGAAGTGCGCAATCAATTCGGGCTGGCGTAATTGGCTTGGGGATTATGGGCGGAGCCTTCGGCAAACACCTGGCTGCGGCGGGCGTTCGCACGTCAGGTTATGATCTGCTCCCGGCAAATCTGGCGGCATTCAGCGCGTACGGCGGCCAAGCCTGTTCGTCGGCGCGCCAGGTGGCAACGCAGGCGGAAATCGTGATCACGTCCCTGCCCCACTCCGCTGCGCTCGAAAACGCGCTCTTCGGGGCTGAAGGATTGGTGTCGGCCGGACGAAGCGAGCTATTGGTTGTTGAAACCAGCACACTATCGCTCGAAGATAAAGAGCGCGCTCGCGCTCGCCTCGCCAGCTCCGGCATCGGCATGTTGGACGCCCCCATCAGCGGCACCGGTCCCCAGGCCCAAGCAAAAGATATCTCGATTTTTGCAAGTGGCGAGCGCGCCGAATTTGAGCGCGCATGCGGGACTCTTTCCCATTTGGCGCGCTCGGTACGATATGTTGGCCCTTTCGGGGCGGGCTCAAAGATGAAGTTCATTGCGAATCTGTTGGTGGCGATCCACATCGTGGGCGCAGCGGAAGCGATCGTGCTGGGAGAGAAGGCCGGCCTGGACGCTTCCCTGCTGGTGGAGGTGCTCGCCGATAGCGCCGCTACCTCGCGCATGCTGGAAGTGCGCGGGCCGGGCATGGCCGCGGGCGATTACGCGACGCCGATGATGAAGGTGGATGTGTTTCAAAAAGACCTGGAGATCATCGCTAATTTCGCCAAGCAATCCAAGTGTCCGGTGCCTTTGTTCAGCGCCAGCGTTCCGCTTTTCACCGCCGTGGCCGCGCAAGGGATGGGTCTGCAGGACACGGGCGCGGTGGTTTCGGTTCTGCGTTATCTCGCAGGGATGGAGGCAAGATGAAAGTCGTAACGATCAGCACGTGTCTGCTCCTGGTGGCAGTCGCGAACGGGCAAGAGAAGTCTCCCATGGCCGAACAGGCCTTCAAGAACGTCCGCGTGCTGAAAGGCATTCCGGTGGACCAGTTCATGGCCACCATGGGATTTTTTTCCGCATCTCTGGGCGAAACCTGCACAGACTGCCATAGCGCCGAAAGCGGCGGCAACTGGGACAAGTACGCCGACGACAACCCGCGCAAGAATACCGCCCGCGCCATGATCGGCATGATGAACGCCATCAACAAGACTTACTTCGGCGGAAGGCGCGAGATCACGTGTTACTCCTGCCATCGCGGCGTGGAGCGTCCCGACGTCACTCCCAATCTGGCGGATCTGTACGGGCCGCCGCCATCCAAGGAGCCGGACCAACTGCGCCAGCCAGCTTCGAGCAAGGCGCCCACCGCCGATCAGATTCTCGACAAATATATTCAGGCCATCGGCGGCGCGGAGCCTCTGGCCAAGCTCACTAGTTTTACGGCCAAAGGAACTTTTCAGGGCTATCAGGACGAAAAGTATCCTGTCGATGTTTTCGTAAAAGCGCCAAATCAGATCAGCACCATCGTCCACACCGCCGCTGGCGATAGCGCCACAACGTATGACGGCCGAGCGGGTTGGATTGCAGGGCCTGCAACAGAGCGTCCGGTTGCGTTGCTCGAACTAACCGGCGGCGATCTGGCCGGCGTAAAGCTAGATGCCGCGGTGTGGTTTCCGGCCCAACTCAAGCCAGCGCTCATGCAATGGCGCGCCGCTTCCCCGGCCACTATCGACGGCCACGATATGCAGATGATTCAGGGAACCAGCGACGGCAAATACCCGGTGAATTTGTACTTTGACAGCAAGACCGGGCTGCTCGCGCGCATGGTCCGTTACCAAGAATCCCCCGTGGGGCTCAATCCCACGCAGATCGATTATGCCGATTATCGCGATGTCGCCGGCGTAAAGATGCCCTATCGCATCATAGCCACCTGGCTGGACGGAAGATCCACGACGGAGTTCAGCGAGATCCAGGCGAACGCTCCGGTGGATGCCGCCAGATTCGTCAAACCCGCCCCAAAGTAGGGCCCAAAATAGCGCCGAACCGCGCTCTGGAGTCGGCAGCCGAATCCGCCGATAAGAGAACCGTGGCCGATCCCTCCACTGTCGTTCTCAGCTTCATCCTCGCTATTGTCGTCGGCTACTTTGCCGGCCGGACCGTGGGCGTCCTGAATCGGATTAGGCCGGACCGCGATTAGAGGCTAATGGCGCCTATGCCATGCGTCGAATCGCGTGATAAACCACCAAGACGACAATTGCGCCGATCACCGCGACCAAAAGGCTGTACAGATTAAGTCCTGTAACGCCGGCGGCGCCAAACCTGTTGAACAACCAGCCACCCACGACGGCGCCCACAATTCCTAAGAGTACGTCGAGCACAATCCCTTCGCCTCTTTTGTTTACCAGCTTGCTGCCGATGAAACCCGCCAGCAATCCCAAAATGATCCAAGCAATAAACGACATGGCCTTAGCCTCCCTGTGTCCACTTGCTTCTCCTCCCGGTTGTTACAAACACTCCGTGAGGTTTCGGTAAGTATACAGGAACCCAGCGAGAAATCGAACCCCTTGCGATCCGAAGCTTTCCTGCGCCGCTGCTCCTGGTCTAACGCCAGGGGGCACAGGTGGAGTATCATCTCGTGGTAGGAGTTCCAATGCCCAAGAAGATTGATCCTCTCAACAAGAAGAATTATGGCGCGGTAACCGCAGTGCTTACGGTCAACGACATTAAGGCCGCAGTGAGCTTCTATACAAAAGCCTTCGGTTTCGCTAAGCGTGGAATTATGAATGGGCCAGACGGCAAACCGGTGCATGCCGAGCTCACGCTCAGGGGTACCACTTTGATGCTAGGTCCGGAGAATCCTCAAATGGGCGGCCGTAGCGCTAAGTCGCTCGGGGGCTCGCCCGTGACCTTGTATCTGACCACGGAGAGCGTGGATAAAGTGGTCGCCAAAGCCGTAAAGCTAGGCGCCACAGTGAAGGTACCGATCACGGACATGTTTTGGGGCGACCGCTCCGGAACCATCGTCGATCCTGAGGGACACACCTGGATGGTTGCTACCCATGTGGCAGAGCTCACACTCCAGGAAATGACGAAGAAGATGAAGGAGATGAGCACACAGGCGCGAAGCGCCGCGAGCGCTCAATCTGCGTGACGGTCGCCCACAGTCTCAAACCAAGTCGATCGGGCTTGCACCAGGTGGCTGCGGCATTGATCTTAGCTGCGGTGGCACCGGCACTATTTGCGCAGTGGCTGGACTACCCCACTCCAGCGGTACCTCGCAAGCCCGACGGCAAGCCGAATCTCTCCGCTCCCGCGCCGCGCACCGCCGACGGGAAGCCGGACCTCTCTGGAATGTGGGGTTGGACAACTATAGGCCCGCCCTGTGGCGCGCGCTGTACCGATTTACAAATTGGGTGGGAGTTTCTGAATATCGCCCGCAACCTCAATGGAGGCTTGCCCTATCAGCCCTGGGCGGCTGAACTGGTCAAGAAACGGAAAGCGGACAATGCCAAAGACGACCCTAACGTCCGATGTATGCCGCGCGGGGCCCTCAGAATTTGGACGGACGACTATTACAAGAGGATCTTCGAAGTTCCCGATCGTGTGATCATCCTGACCGAGCGCAACATGCAGTATCGCCAGGTCTTCACCGATGGACGCCCGCTTCCGCCAGATCCGAACCCGACCTGGAACGGCTACTCGACGGCCAAGTGGGAAGGAGACGCGTTGGTGATCCACACCATTGGTTTTCGCGACGACCTGTGGCTGGACTCCGATGGGAATCCTCTGACCAACGCCGCTAAAGTGACAGAGAAAATCCGACGCCCGAATTACGGAACGCTGGAAGTCGAAATGACGGTGGACGATCCCAAGGCCTACACCGCGCCCTGGACCGTAACGCTCACGCAGCCCCTGGTGCTGGATAGCGAGCTGCTGGATTACTACTGCTTGGAGAACGAGAAGGACTTCAAGCACATGGTAGGCAAGTAAGTCGCCTATTACTTGTCGAATGTGACGGTCGAATCCGTAGCAAACTTGCGGTAGTTCTGGAAATTGATCTCGTTCTTGGTGCAGGTGGAACTCCCACGTTGGCAGGTCAGGATCTCGCTATGGGTCGGCAGCGGGTAGGTTTTTCCATCAATGCGAACGAAACCGTACTCGACCGCGGATTCCGCCTTGTCGAACGGGAAACTCGAGGGTAGCGGCCCGGTCTGCTCCTCGATACGCACCACATTAAAAGTTCCTTTGTCGATCCAAACGGTCCCGCTATAAGCGGGCGTGGCTTTGGAGCCGTCCGGCGCGTGAATATCCCAGTCCGAGTTCACCTGCTGGACGCTGAAGTCATAGGTGTAGGCGGGACGTCCGTCGAAGGTATCGTCCTTGGTCTTGCGGAACGCAGCGGCGGTGTACGGGTTGAGGAGGCTTTCGAGAGTGGTCTGGAATTCACCGGTCGACCACGCCCCCGTTTTTTCGATGGGCCGGGTGGAAGGCTTGCCGTTGACCATGATGTTGCGATAGTCTTCCTTACCGCCCACGCTCGCCACTTCGGCCGTCACCACGTCCAGGACTTGCCAGTGGGGCGGAAGGACCCGGCTGAAATACCGTGTGGTGCTCTGCCGAACGATAAAGTTCGGCAGTCCGTCGGTCAGACGATCGGCTGCGTCGCGCGCCTGGCCAATGATATCGTCGCCAGTCGCGTTTGGACGTGGAACGGGCTTCGCGTTCTGAACCGGCGGCTCAGCTTTTTCCACTGGCTGGGTAGAATCCGACGTCCCGGCTTTCGCGAGCGTGGGGATCTCCCGGTCCCCACCGCCGCTCGCACCGCTCCTCGAACCTTCGGACGAATCGGCCGCGGTTTCCATGGCCCCCGCCGAATGGGTGTCCGCCTCCAGGGGAGTCTGCGCGGAATCGTGGTCGAACGGCCTCTCGGCGCCTATCTTCTCATCAGTTGTTCCTTTGCGCGCAAAAATCACGCGTAACGCCGTCTCCGGGTCGTCGCCATTCACCTGCACGGAGAGCTGGTCCCCTGGCTTCAACAAGGAATCGCGAACCTGCTCGCCATCCTTGTCGCGGAATTGTGTTTTCGCCAGCGTCCGAAACTTGAGAATTTTGTGTTTCGTGGTTTCCAGATAAAGATTCTTCTCACCCAGCTCGCGCAGCGTTCCATCGGCCGCGCGGAGCGCCACCCTTACACTGTTGCTGTCCGAAGTGTCTTTATCTTTGCTCTTCTTGCTGGGAAGCTTCGGCATGGGAAGGTTGATCCCTCCCGGAAGGCCGATCGTGCCCGGAGGATACTGGCCCGGATACTGCCCCGGCGGGTACGAACCCGGCGGATACGAACCTGGCGGATACGAACCTGGCGGATATTGCCCTCCCGGGTTCGGCGTCGTTGGGTAGGGACTTGAAATCTGGGCGCGGGCTGCAACGGCTGCCAGCAGGACCAGGAGCACAAGTGGAAGGTTTCGGACCACGGAGAACCTCCTGGAGCGATTATACGGCAGCGAACGGATCCTAACGGTGGATAAAAGCGCAAAAGTGAAGGCAGAATTGCAATAAGAGCAGGGTGAGACAAGGAGGCCGGCGGCGCGTGAGAGTAGTGCCGTGAGATCACGCGACCGCTTACAGCTTGTAGACTGGTTTAAACTAGTTGGTGGGAGACAAATGGACACGATCGGCGCTTTCGAGGCGAAAACCCACTTGGCCGCCTTGCTTGACCGGGTAGCCAGGGGCGAGAGAATCACCATTACGCGGCATGGTATCCCAGCTGCTGTGCTGGTGCCCGTCGCAGAGACGGCAACCAAGCTGTCCCATAAGGAGATCGTCGAAGGAATGCGGGCGCTACGCAAGCGCGTAAAGCCCGGCACGATGAGCGTCAGGGACATGGTCAACGAAGGCCGACGCTATTGAGCCGCGTCGTCGTGGATGCCTCAGCGGCTTTGGCATTGTGCTTTCCGGATGAAACCAGCGAGTATGCCGATAGGGTACTGGTCGCCCTCGAAGGCTACACCATCTTGGTGCCGGCCATCTGGAGCCTTGAACTTGCCAACGCCGTGCTGGTCGGTGAGCGCAAGAAACGCTTGAATCAGTCCGAAATCACAAGCTTCACAACATTGCTGGAAAGTCTTTCTATCGTGCAGGACGCGCTGCCGATCAGTGATAACATCCGCGGCGTTCTTTCGCTTGCGCGGACACACGGTCTCAGTGCATATGATGCCTCTTACTTGGAGTTATCAATCCGCTGTGGCGCGCCCTTGGCTACACTCGACGGTAACTTGCGGAAGGCGGCCAATAAGGCGGGAATAAAACTCTTCGACGGTAAGAGGGCAAAATGAATTCGGACGCTTTAGCAGGATCGCAATGGCGGCGGAACCCAACACCGTCATCGAACCTCCGTAAGAGACTTGGAATAAGATAGCGGAGTGAGACGAGGATGCGTAACTATGCCTGACCGAGACACCACACAAACGCGACGTCGTTTGCTGCAGCAAACCGCCTGGGCCGCCGGCGCAGCCGCGCTCATTGGCGACCGGGCCCGGGCGCAAACGGCAGCGGTCGCCGGCAGTGAGCAGCCGCCTTGTATGCACTTTTTCCCGCCCGGTTTCCGCAACGAAAGAGTGAAGACCTCCGGAGCCGAGATCAACGCCGTGATTGGAGGCTCGGGGCCGCCGGTGCTCCTGTTTCATGGAGCGCCGCAGTCGGTAATCACCTGGCGTTTGATCGCACCCGAGCTGGCCAAGGATTTCACCATCGTGATGTGCGATCTGCGCGGCTACGGCGATTCCAGCAAGCCCGAGGACCAGCCCAAACACGCCAGCCAGTCCAAGCGGCCCATGGCGCTGGACGGCGTGGAAGTAATGGAACACTTCGGCCACCGCCAATTTCTAATGGTGGGTCACGACCGCGGCGGGCGCGTCGGCCGCCGGATGGCGCTGGACCATCCGGACCGTGTGCAGAAGCTCATCGTGATGGATATCGTGCCCGCGCATTATCTCTATTCGCACGTCACCATCGATTTCGTGCAGGCCTATTTTCACTGGTTCAACTACCTGCGGCCGGCGCCTGGTCCCGAGAACGAGCTCAAGGCGTTCAACGATGCCGCGCTCACGCGAGCCACCGACGACGTGCAGCGCGAATACTTGCGCATCATGACGAACCCGCTCAGCATTCACGCCATGTGTGAAGATTATCGAGCGTCGGCTTCCATCGACCTGGAGATTGACGCGGCGGACATGAAGGCCGGCAAGAAGATCCAATGCCCCTTGTTGACCCTCTGGGCGGCGAACGGCGCCATGGGCAAGTTATATGACGTGCTCGCGATCTGGAAGGACGAGGGCGTCAACGTCACGGGTAGAGGTTTGCCAGGCAACCACTCTTTGCAGGAGAGCGCGCCGAAAGAGACCCTGGCGGAGATACAACGATTTCTACGTGCCTGATCGGCGCGTTGGCCTAGGGTTTGTGTTTCTCTATCGTCCTAAACGTGCCGACGATTCCAGTGAACCTGCCAATCGAATTGTGCATCGGCGTTCCCTGCACATCGACAAAAATAGGCGACCCGTCCTGTCTGCACAGCCGGAATCGAAATGAGTTGGCATCGCCGCTCTTCTTGAACTCAAACAAACGTTTCGCGGTATCCAGATCCTCTGGAAAAACGTACACAAACGCGGAACGCCCCATCATCTCCAACGGAGACGTTAATAAAATCTCGGCCATCCGTGCGCTGGCGTAAACGGTTTTCCCCTCCATATCGATGATCCATATTCCGTCTTTTTCTTGGTCCACGGGGGTCTCGGGGAGCGGGACACGTTCTGCTCTTTTTCGAAGGGCTTGTTGCATCAAGTTTCGGGCTCTCCGAGTGGATGGTGGTCGTACTTTTCCGTCAGTATGACATAAAAGAGGGCGGTCCGTTACATTTCCTTACAATGAACCACGCATAGCAGCAGTACGAATGGTACAAACGCACCCTTGACCCGGCAAGAAAGCAGAATCCGCCTCTTGTCGGAAGGACCTTTCCAGTTTAGTAATGATTAGACCCCTGAAACTCGTCCATTCCGATGAGCGGTTTGGCGCAACGAAAGGCTTCCGAGGAGAACTTATGATTAAGACCTTATTGGTAGCGACCGCTCTGGTTGGCTCAGCCGCCATCCTGTCCGCGCAAGCAATAGACCCAGACACTTACAAGGTGAACTACTTCTCGGACAATTTGTCTATCTGTTCTGGCATAGACAACGGCGTCACTTGCAATGTTCCGACGATTCCTCTCGATACTGTCCGTGTCACCAACGTCGGCACTTCTGGCGGGAACCTGTGCGCCGACATCTACGTGTTCGATCCGTACCAGGAATTGGCCGAATGCTGTTCTTGCAAGATAACTCCGGATGGCCTTCTGACACTGAGCGTGAGCTACAATCTCACATCCAATACACTCACCGGCGTTCCGCTTTCAACGGGGGTCATTAAGATGGTCTCCTCCAGCACCTGCAATGCGAGCGCACCGAAGCCGGCTCCAGGAATTCGCGCCTGGGGAACTCACGTCCAGACGGGCGGAACCTGGGCTGAAACGGAGACGGAATTTCAGGACGCCGGTCTCAGCGCCGTGGAGTTGTCCAGGCTATCGGCGGAGTGTTCGGCCATTCAGCTGGACGGTAGCGGACACGGCCTCTGCTCGTGCGGCACCATCCCACCCCCCTGATTGGCCGGGGCTATCGGTTCCAAAGTTGGTCGGGCTGCCGGGATTTGAACCCGGGACCTCCTGCACCCCAAGCAGGCGCGCTAGCCAGGCTGCGCCACAGCCCGAAGACTCTATTCTAGCGCATGCAGCCGCCGCGCCCCTACTTCTCTGAGACAGCATCTGTTATACCTGAGTGCTGATGCTGATCCTTGCCGCCGTCCTGGCGATTTTTGTATATGGCATGACCGCCGCAATGCTCGGCACCATCCTGCCCGATCTCTCCGCCCGCTTCCACTTAACGCCCAAACAAAATGGCACCATCGCGTTTTGCCAGGCCCTGGGCTTGATCCTAGCCTCCATCGGCGTTGGCCCGCTCATCGACTACGAAGGCAAGAAGACCGGATTAGTCTTGGGCCTCGCGCTTAGCGCGCTCGCTGTCGCGCTCCTTCCACGATCGAACGGTTTTCGCTCCACCGCCTCTCATCTGTTTTTGCTGGGCACGGGCGGAGGCATCATCGTTACCGCCGCCAATGCTCTCGGCAGCGATGTTACGCCGGCCCATCGCGGAACTGCGCTGAATCTTCTAAATATTTTCTTCGGCCTCGGCGGCTTCGCCACGCCCTTCGTGTCCGCCAATCTGCTGGGCAAAAACTCCACGCGGCTGTGTCATTTGATTGCCGGGCTAGCCGTGGTCGCCCTGGCCGTCAATCTGCTTGCCCCCATTCCGCCGCCCACCAGCGCTCAAAGTTTCGTGTTCTCCGATATCGGAAGTGTGCTCGGGCGTCCCGTTCTTTGGCTTTGCGCTCTGCTGTTGTTCCTGTACGTGGCTTGTGAAGTGGGCGTGTGGAATTGGCTGGTGCAGCACTTGATCGCGCAAGGAGTGCCCCAAGTCCGCGCGCTCAATATTCTTTCGTTCGGGTTCGCCCTGGGATTGCTACTCGGCCGTTTGGCTGCGTCTCAAATCCTCATCTCGATCTCCGGTCTCACCGTCACCTTAGCGGCCTCCATGTTAATGGCAGTCATCACCCTCGCGATGCTGCAAACCAGAAATCCAACTGTCGCATGGATTCTCACCTTTCTCGCGGGAGCATCCATGGCGCCGGTTTTCCCCACTACCGTCGCGCTCATCGGCGACCTGTTCCCCCGCATGACGGGAACCGCGATTGGAATCGCAATCACATCGAGTTGGATCGGACTCGCGGTGAGTTCGCGCATCATTGGTTCCATCGCCGCGGGTGATCCGGCGCGTTTGAAGAAGGCTCTGCTCGTACTGCCAGGAATGTCGGTGCTGATGATCGCGGTGAATCTGGCGCTGCGCGCCGTCACAGCGCGGTAAACGAGCGGCCCGCCCTCTCCGGTTTTCCTGAGAAAATCCAACAAGCCTTCGCACGTATATAGCGTGCTACCCCGAGTTATAAAATACTGGCGCGGTGTTCTCGGCTGCGCCCTGGCATTCGCCGTCTCCGCTAGCGCCGCCCAGATGTTGCAATTGAGAGTCATCGAGGGCGAGGGCGTCAGCTATCGAATCGGCACGCGGGCCACTCGCGGCATCACCGTTCTGGTCACCGACGAAGCGGACCACCCCGTGGAGATGGCGTCCGTCAGTTTTCGCCTCCCCGACCAAGGGGCAAGCGGCACGTTCAACTCCGGCTCGCGCACTGAAATGGTCACCACGGGTCCAGAGGGCCACGCCTCCGTTTGGGGAATGCAATGGAACAAGACGCCCGGGACAGTGGAGATCCGCATCAGCGCCGTCAAGGAGCAAGCGCGAGCGGGCCTCGTCAGTACGCAGTTTCTGAGCGATAACGTTGCGCCGAAAGCCGGCGGCGAAGGCGTATTCACGGCGTCCCACGGTGGACACAAGTGGCTGTGGATCGCCGCCATTGCGAGCGGTGCCGCCGCGGGAGGCGCTTATGCGTTGCTGCATTCCCAGGGGTCAGCGCCGTGCCAGCAGTTCCCGAATGGACAAACGCTCTGTGGTGTCAATCCAGCGGTCGCCGGCCTCAGTATCGGCGCTCCGAGCATCATCGTGGGACATCCGTAATGACGAGAATGTGGACCGCTGCTCTTTTGCTGGCGTCCTCCAGCGCCTGGGCGCAGCCTTCGATTGCACTCCCGCAGCTCGGATTTGTGGAAGACAGCGCGCGTGCATTACGGCCGGCGTATGGGCTGGCGGGCAACTTCATCCTCGGACCGCCCATCGCCGGAAAAATTATCACGGAAGCATTCTGCGGATCTTTTGGCCTGCTGAAAACAGATTCGTCCCTCTCTGCATTTGATGCGGCGGGGAAGCTACTCGCAACCATGGACGTGGCGCCTGGCCCTGCGCTCTTCGCATTTTCGCCTGACACCATCGCGGCGCTTGCGTATATCGCGTCCAGCAACACGCTGCTGGAGTGGCGCGGCCACGGATTCGCGCCGCTCTCCCTGAATTACATAGTTACTTCGGAAACCGTACTTGCCATCGCCTTTCCCACTGCCGCTGAAGCATTGCTGATTGTCCAACGAAACGGAAGCATCTGGGAACTGAACCTTCCCCTCGGTGCAATCGGAGCGGTTTCGCAAAATGCACTGAGCGGAGTCCGTGCTCCGCTGCTCGCGCTCCCATTGGGCGATCTCGTCTATCGCGATACCGAAGGAATCGCCATCCGGAGAACCGATAGGTCCGAGGTCCACCTCGCCGCGCCATTACCCGGCAGTTTTTCGCTGCAGCAAATGAATCAGGAGTGGGTGCAGCTAACAGATCTCACCAGCAATGCGCGGTTCGCGATCCGCACCACGCCCGGTCGCGAAGGCTTTTATCAGCTTCCGGAAATTACTCCAGCATTGCCGCGATCCGGATTATTACGACAATGATCCCGCGCGTTCTCCTTTTTGCTTCTCTGCTGCCTCTCTGTGCTCTGGCTCAGTTGCGGGTATTCGTGTTGAACGGATCAAACCTTACGCCAGTTGGATCGTCCCTCGCTGTTGGCCCAGCGGCGGTCGGCGACATCGTTGAGACACAATTTCGTGTTCAGAACATGGGAAGTACGGAGGTGCCGCTGGCAGTGTCGCTATCGGGCGATGGCGCCTTCGATATCCAGTGCGCTCCCGCGCCGGATGTGCCGCCCGGTCTCGAATCGGCCTTTTGTGTGGACTTCAAGCCCACCGCCTTGGGCTTCTACTCCGCCACGCTCAGCGTCAACGCAATCACCATCCTGCTCACCGGCAACGCGCCCGCTGCCGCCGCGGTAACTCTCTCCGGCAGCACCACTCCCCTGCTCTACGGCGCAACCATCAGCTTCGGATCCGTTGTCATCCACCAGACCCAAAGCCAAACCCTGATACTTTCCAACTCCAACAGCTCCAACCTCACCGTCAACTCCGTCAGCGTCTCCGGCGCCGGCTTCAGCGGACCCATCGGCCAGTCCTTTCCCGTTCAGATCGGGCCTGGACAGTCAGCGTCGTTCCAGGTGCTGTTCGCTCCGCAATCGGGTACGCCATACCAAGGCACGCTCACTGTCGACAATCGCGCGTTCACTCTCACGGGCCAGGGTTTAGATCCACCGCTCCCGAGTGCCTCCATCGTGTTCGCCTCCACCGTTGGCGCCAGCGCGCAGCAGAACAGCGTCACGATTCCGCTCGCCTCGGCGTCCGAAATCAGCGGCAACGGAACGCTCACCATGTCGTTTCAGCCCAGCATCGCGGGCGTCACCGACGATGCGGCCATCCAGTTTTTATCGGGACCCTTGCGCAAAGCCACTGTGGCCGTGTCCATCGGCGCCACTTCGGCCACCATCGGCGGCCAATCCAGCATGGCGTTCCAGACCGGCACTACAGCTGGCGCCATCACATTCACGCTCACGCTTGACAATAACGAACCCCAGCAGACCACGCTGGTGATACCCCTTTCGCCGGTCGGCCTCGACACCGCTACCGCCATCCGGCAATTCAGCGCGCTCGACGTCGCCTTTGCCGGATTCGACAATACCTATTCCGCCTCCCAATTGGCATTCACCTTTTATGACCTCACCGGCAAGGAGCTACCGCAGGGCGTGATCGACGTCGATGCCACCGCCGTCTTCCAGCAATACTTCAGCACCACGGAAGCGGGCGGCGCGTTCCAAATGCTCGCGACGTTTCCCGTAACCGGAAACACCTCGGAAATCGGATTCGTCACCGCCCAGATCACCAATTCCGCCGGCGTCACCACGGCGCAACAAATCCCCATCGGAAACTAGCCCTTGTCTCAGCTATTCTGCAAGCATGCTGCTCGCCAGCGTGGTGGAGACCTCGCGCCGTGTCACCGATACCTCCAAACGCCTGGAAAAGATCGACCTACTCGCCCGCCTGATCCGCCAGCTCAGCCCCGAAGAGATCGAAATCGTCGTCCCGTTTCTCTCCGGACAAACCCGTCAGGGACGCATCGGCGTTGGTTATGCCGCCGTCCGTGACGCTCGCAATTCGCCCACCGCGAGCCCGGCCCTGGAAGCCCTGGATGTCGACCGCATTCTTCAGACCATCACCGAGACCAGCGGAAGCGGTTCCCAGCGGCGGCGTCTCGAACTTCTGCAATCCATGTTCTCCCGCGCCACCGAAGCCGAACAGCAATTCCTCACCGCCCTGCTGATGGGCGAGCTTCGCCAAGGCGCATTGGAAGGAATTATGGCGGAGGCCGTCGCCAAAGCCTCCGGTCTCGCTCCGGAGCGCGTCCGCCGCGCAGCTATGATGGCGGGCGATATCGCGCGAGTGGCCCGAGCGGCGCTCGAACAGGGCGAAGCCGGCCTGTCACAATACGAGGTCCGATTGTTTCGGCCGATCCAGCCGATGCTCGCGCAGTCCGCCGACGACGTCCCGGAGGCGCTGGCCTGCATCGGGGAAGCGGCGCTCGAATACAAAATGGATGGCGCGCGTGTCCAGGTCCACAAATCCGGCGGCGAGGTGGTTGTGTACTCGCGCAGCTTGAAAGACGTCACGTCCGCAGTCCCGGAAGTAGCGGAGCTCACCCGCGCCCTACCCGCCAAAGATCTTATCTTGGACGGCGAAGTGATCAGCCTTCTGCCTGACGGACGCCCACAGCCTTTCCAGATCACGATGCGGCGTTTCGGACGCAAACTGGATGTGGAGCGTATGCGGCAGGAGCTGCCGATGACGCCTTTCTGGTTCGACCTGCTCTATCTGAACGGCACGCCGCTGCTCGATGACCCCCAAGCCCGGCGCTTCGCCGCACTCTCGGAACTCTCACGCGAGCATCTGATCCCCCACACCATTACCAACGACGCGCAAGCCGCGGACGCATTTCTCGAACAGGCGTTAGAGCGAGGCCACGAAGGCATCATGGCCAAGGCGATCGACGCGAAATATGCCGCCGGAGCGCGCGGCCAAAGCTGGGTGAAAGTGAAGCGCGCCCGAACGCTCGACCTCGTGATTCTAGCCGCCGAATGGGGGAACGGACGGCGCAAAGGCTGGCTCAGCAACCTGCACCTGGGCGCGCGCGACACGCAGAGAGGTGGATTCGCAATGCTCGGGAAAACCTTCAAAGGCCTGACCGACGAAATGCTGGCCTGGCAAACCCAAGAGCTGCTGCGTCTCGAGATCGGCCGCGACAGCTACACGGTCCACGTGAAGCCCGAGCTGGTGGTCGAGATTGCCTTCAACGAAATCCAGGTCAGCCCGCGCTACGTTAGCGGTCTCGCGTTGCGTTTCGCTCGGGTGAAGCGTTACCGCACCGATAAAACCGCCGCCGAAGCGGACACCTTTGAAACCGTTCAACGGCTCGCAGGCATCTTGGCGTAATCCACCTTCGGGCTGACCTACGCCAAGGCTGGCACTGCCGTCGGAAGGGCGAGCAGTAGGCTATGCTTTGATTTGTTCTACGGATCGCTGGATGCTCGCAACTAAGAAGGCGGTTGCCCTTACCATCGCCGGGTCCGATGCCAGCGGCGGCGCAGGCGTTCAAGCGGACCTCAAAACATTTCATCAATTCGGCGTATATGGCGAAGCCGTCATCACGCTGATCGCCGTGCAGAACACTCAGGGCGTGCAGCGCGTGGAATGCCTGGGACCAGAATTGGTGGCCGATCAGATTCTCGCCGCGATCAGCGACATTCCCCCAACAGCCGCGAAGACCGGAGCGCTGGGTAATCGCGCGATCATCGAAGCAGTGGCGGCGCTGGCCAGGGATTTTCGGTTTCCGCTGGTGGTCGATCCAGTGATCGTAAGCAAGAACGGAACGGCGCTGTTGGCGCCCGACGGTATCGACGCCCTCAAAACATTTCTACTGCCAAATGTATTTTTGCTGACACCCAACCTGGATGAAGCCTCGATCCTGACCGGCGTCGAAGTTCACGATCTCGCCGGCATGCGGTGCGCAGCCGAGAAACTAGCCGGAATGGGGCCGCAGGCAGTGCTGGTGAAAGGCGGACATCTGAGAGGCGATCCGATTGACGTCCTGTTCCACCGGGGCGAATGGACGGAGTTCACCTCGCCGCGGATCGAAACCCGCCACACCCACGGAACCGGTTGTACCTTCTCAGCGGCCATCACGGCATCGCTCGCCTGCGGGCACGATCTTCAGAAAGCAATCCGGCGAGCCAAACGTTACATCACTGCCGCGATTCGTAACAATCCGGGGTTCGGAGCAGGCGCCGGACCTCTGGATCACCACGCCCTATTTTGAATCGGACGATGGATCGGACGGCTGCTTGGGTTGCTCAGGCAAAATGAAGGACGTTTCGCCTGGCCGCAAAAGCTTCAGGTTCTTTCGAATTTCCAGCTCTTGCGCGGACGGGTTGCTTTCCAGTTTCTTGATGCGATCCCGCCGGTAATCGTTTTCCCGCTGGAGATTGGCGTTCTCTTCTTCGAACTGGCGAATCTCGTTCCACTTCTCCCGGAGAGCCGGAAGGCCTTGCGGACCGCGCAGTTCCGCTAATCCATAAGCGCCGATCAGAGCGAATACAACAAGAATGACAACACGGCGAACTGAACTACTCATTAGATCCGGTATGAGTCCTTACATTTGTTTATAATCCTCTTTTGCCAAAAGATCCAGAGGAAGAGCGAAAAAACTTTCAATGACCGACAAGATTGTTGTGCTCAGCACCTGCGCTTCCGCAGAAGAGGCGCAGCGAATAGCACGCGCGCTGGTGGAGAAGAGGCTCGCGGCCTGCGTCAACGTGATCCCTGGGATTCGCAGCATTTATCACTGGAAAGACGCGGCCGGGAAAGACGCCATCGAGGATGAAGAGGAAGTGCTCCTCTTGGTGAAAACCAGCCGGGCGCTGCTGGAGGAGCTCAGAGAAGAGATGGAGCGACTGCACTCCTACGAAGTGCCGGAGGTAATCGCCCTCTCTATAGTGGATGGCTCAGAACGCTACTTGTCTTGGATGACTCGGGAGCTGGCCCACAAGCCCAGCTTGTGACGTCTTATACCGCTCGGCTTATACGGCTCTACGGCGGGCGCCTTTGCCGCGCGGTCCGAACGATCTCACTTGACGCTTCGCATGCGGCGCGTGCGAAGGGATCACGATCACAGGCGCGACGTGCTTGTCAGCATGCTTCTCGACGGGAACATCCGCTGGGACTTGACGCCGCACCAGCTTGGCATCCAGCGTGCGCTCGATCTGCGAAATCTGCGAGCGCTCCGAGCGCGTAGCGAAGGTGGAGGCCGTTCCGGTGGCTCCGGCGCGACCCGTACGGCCGACGCGGTGAATAAAGTCCTCGGGAACTTGCGGAAGATCGAAGTTCACCACGTGAGCGATGCCTTCCACATGAATTCCGCGTGAAGCCACGTCGGTGGCAACCAGAACCCGATACTCGCCATCCTGGAATCCGCGCAGCGCCTGAGTGCGCTGGCTTTGGCTGCGATTGCCATGGATGGCCGTCGCCCTCAGGCCTTCGCGCGCCAGCTTCTTCGCCAGCTTATCGGCGCCATGCTTGGTGCGGGCGAAAACCAGGAACGAACCTTGCTCCTGATCGAGCATGAGTTGCAGGAGACCGAGCTTGCGATCCTGCTCCACTTCGTAGAGATGCAGTTCAATCTTGTCGATCGGCTTGGAGGTGTCCCCCACTTCGACGCGCACGGCGTCGCGGACGTGATTCTGGACCAAATGCTTCACCGAGCTTTGGATGGTTGCCGAGAAGAGCAATGTCTGGCGATTGGACGGGGTGGCCGCGATGATCTTCTTGACCGTAGGCAGGAAACCCATGTCGAGCATGCGATCCGCCTCATCGAGAACGAGGATACGAACATTGCGGAAATCGACGAGATTGCGGCCCATGAAGTCCGATAGACGTCCGGGTGTCGCGATCAGCACTTGCGCACCGTTGCGAATGTTCCTCAACTGGGCATTCTCGCTCAAGCCACCGACGGCGATCGCGGCGCGAATGCCGGTGCCGGCAGCCATCTTTACGAACGTGTCGTTGATCTGCATGGCGAGTTCGCGCGTGGGGCTCAACACAATGGCGCGCAGACCGGTGGCCGCGGGCTGCTTGGGGAGATCGCTAATGATCTGGAGGATGGGCACAACAAACGCGAGGGTTTTGCCGGTACCGGTTTGCGCGGTGGCGACCAAGTCGCGTCCAGCGAGCACCGGCTCAATGGCCAGGGCCTGGACGGGGGTGGGGTCGACAAAGCCGTGCTTGGCGAGATTGCTCCGGAGCGGAGCAGAAAGGGGTAATTCAGAGAAACTTTTCATTTTTTGGTTTTGCGGATGAGAATCGACGAGCCGACTACCGGTGAGGGGAGAGGGGGTTGCGGATCAACTTCCAGTAGGTCTTATTGTAGCGCATTGGACGTGGCTGGTGGATCCTGGCTGCCGCCTCTGTTTTCACGCCCATACCTGTGATAACGTCGGATTCGTACAAAGATCTTGAAAGCGAGAGCGCGAACGATGACCCGCAATACGTACCTCTTTTGTTCCCTCGTACTTGCTCTTGCCGGATTGGCCGGCTGTTCCAGCGAAAAGCCCACCAAGCAAGCCGCCACCGCGCCAGACAAAATCCAGGGGAAGGCACAGGTTGTTCTCACCGAAACCACCCAGTTAGACGCCTCTATGAACGGGGGCGGACCTTCCGTGTACCTTGTGGTGGATGGCCTGAATCGCTACCGCCTCTTCTTCGACAAGGCCTCTCCGGTTGATCCGGGAAAGGAGTACATTGCCGAGGGCGTTTATGCGCAAAAGGCCATTGACGCCATTGGCGATCCCGCCCAGGGCAAGAACGGCTATCCGCTTGGATCCAGCTGCGACAGTGTTGTGAGGATGGCCTGGCCCGCGCTGGCCTTTGATGTGGTGGATTCATACTCCAACAGTTTGCGCGCAAAGGTGAAACGCTTTCCCGCTAGACCCGTATTCTTGGTAACCAGCATCCAACCCGTAACCGCCGCCGATTCCGCGAAACAGAAGGATGCCGGGGCCGTGGAGAAGGAAGCCCGGCAAGTCTCCGTTGCGGCGGACAAACAACGCGCTCTCCTGGTGGAGGGGCCCACCGTCCTGCCCGCGCCCCTTTGGGAACCCGAAGGCGGAACGGCTAGCTGCAAAGTGATCATCGACGAGGAAGGCAAGATTGCGGAGCTCGATAGCGGCGCGCAACTCTGCGAGACCGTGCCGTGGGCTAAATTCCGTTATCAGCCCACGGTCAAGGGCGGCCACCCGGTGAGAGTGAATACCGAAGTGGAAGTACGCTTCGACCCGCGAAAGTAGCAGCCTCGATAAGGAAGCATCGGGCTGTTGCAGCGTTCGTCACTGAACAGGAAAACAGGCCGGCGCAAGCGGAGGCGGTTGGGTGTAGAATGACTCGGTACGAAAACAGTTCTCCGGCTTTTTTCGGTTGCTAGTACCGGCGATAATTAGACGGCAGTGACAGCAATCGTCAGACAGCGGTGATGGCAGTAATTACACAACTGGGAGGACCAGCATGTCCTTGCGACAAGAAATGATTTGGGCACGAGCCGCGCTCGTAATCGTTTTCACCATCGGCGGCCCGTTTACAGCCGGTGCGCAGGGCCCTCGCGGGCCGGTTCCCGAACCGTACACACCCGCGGCGGACGCCAAAGATCTGAAGGCCGTGCTCTTCAAGTGGATGTGGAGCATGGGCATGCTGAAGGGCCATGATGAACGCGACATGGTGGCATCCCTCGAATATCAGGGTAACGGCGCCATTCAGGTGGACGGACAACCGTGCACGCTCACGAAATATCGTGCCAGCACGAACTACCAGACGTTCAGCCAGCGGATTCAGTACACCTGCACACGGCCGAATGGAGAAATGTACTCGAACATCGAGGTGGTCAGCGGGCTGTACGCCTGGAACGAAGACATCCCCGGTGCCCAGATCGGCCCGACAAAGGGCAACACCACTCCGATGCCGGCGAGTGTCGAGGAGCGGCTGGTCCGATTTTGGGCCAGTCCCCAGGGCGCACCCAAGGCCGCGGTGGCAGGGACCACGGACACATTCTGGTTGGGGGCCAACCCGGGCACGCTTTTCGCGGACGGTGTCGCGAAGGTGGGCAAAACGTCCCTGTCGTGGGAGAACGGCAAGCCGGTGGTGACATTCCCGCTTCCCGGCATTCCGGGGGCGACCGCGACAGCCACCCTGGATGCGAACTATAGGGCCGAGCGCGTGGTGGTTACGCACGGCGCCACCGCCACCGAGTTCACCTACGGCGACTTTCAAGACTGGAACAACCCGCTGAACAAGATCGGGGTGCTTTACGCTGGAAAGTTGACCGAGCGCCGGAACGGAGCGGTGGTCCGCGACCTGACAACGAATGTGACGGAGACTGGCAACGTGTATGTGGTCGCGCCCGTTCCGGCCAGCGTGCAGACGGCCATGCAGGTCACTGGGCAGCTCCCCCACGGAGTGATGGCTAAGACGGAGCCCCCCGTAAACAAGTCGGCGCCCACACCGCGATTGGGCGCGCATCCGGACCTGTCGGGCAACTGGGCCTGGAACGACTGGATTGGGAACTACATGACCGGGGGAGGGCGCCGTCGCAGCCCCTGGCAGGCTGCCGACAGTAACCGGCAATCCAATCAAACCGAAGATTTCGAGCTCTACTCGCCGTCGCGCTTCGGCAATCTGGGTCGTCCAATCTACAAGCCGGAGAACTGGGACAAAGTTCAACAGCTCGACATGTGGACGAACAAGTATGACCCGGTGATGACCTGCCAGCCCCTGGGAGTTCCGAGGGAGGGCCCGCCCCGGCGCATCTACCAGACGGATCAGGATATTACGTTTCTCTATCAGGGGGGCGATGCGGGAGGCGGATACGGTGAGTATCGCGTGATCCCCACCGATGGCCGCTCGCACCCCAAATCGGCTGAGCTCGATATCACGTATATGGGCGATACCGTGGGGCGCTGGGAGGGCGACACGCTGGTGCTCGACTCCGTCGCGTTCACCGATACCACCTGGCTGGGGCGTGGCGGTTTCTTCCACTCCGATCAGATGCATGTCGTGGAGCGCTTCAAGCGTGAAGGCGATGCACTGCTGTACGACGTCACGGTGGAAGATCCTGAGGTGCTGGCGGAGCCGTATGTGTATCCGACACGAATCGTACGGCGAAATCCGAATCCCCAAGCGGGGCTTGTCCGCGAGCGAGGCAACTGCGAGGTTCAGGAGTTCGGTCACGCCGCGACTCAAATTCGCCACTAACGCCTCGCCACTAATTCAAGGAGGACGCCGATTATGGGTTCCACCAGACGCACCCTACTGGCAGCGGGAGCTGCGGCAGCGGCAACCACCGCCGTGGCGCGCGCATTTGCTCAGCAATCGGGCAAAGGAGGAACTGGCAAGTTCTATGAACGAGGCCCGGTTCGCATCTACTATGAGGAGGCTGGTTCCGGCTTCCCGCTGTTACTGCTTCCGGGCGGAGGCTTGAACTCGACCATCGCCTTCTTCACCGGCAACTCACCCTTCAATGCGATCGAGGAGTTCAAGGGCGAGTATCGCTGCATCACGGCAGATCTGCGCAACGCTCCCAGCGGCCAGTCCACCGGCCCTGTAGAGATCGAACGGCCGTGGGAATCCTACGCCGACGACCAGCTCGGCCTGATGGACCATATGGGGATCGACAAGTTCATGGTGATGGGTTTCTGCATCGGCGGCCCCTTCATCTGGAGTTTGTTGAAGCGCGCGCCCAATCGTATTGCCGGAGCCGTGCTGGCGCAGCCGGTGGGCTGGCGTCCGGAGATGCGCGACCCGAAGTACCCAGGCACATTTTGGAAAAGCTGGGGTGCGACGCTGATTGCCAAGCGGCCCGAGATCACGTTGCAGACGACGGATCAATTTGTGACCAACATGTTCGAAACCAACCCGGACTTCGTCTTCACCGTGACACGCGATTTCGTGCGTAGTTGCCAAAACCCAATCCTGGTCCTGCCGGACGAAGTCCCCGCGCACCCCTACGCCGTCGCCATGGAGTGCGCGATGCTCGCGCCAAAGGCCGAAGTGAGTATCTTCCCTTGGAAAGAACCCAAGGAGCGAATCCCCTTGGCTGTGCGCCAGATTCATTCCTTCCTCAAGGCGCATCAGCCGGCTTAGGCGGCGGTATCCCAATACGACAGGGCCCGTGCGGAAGACCGCCGCCCCGAAAACTTCTTAGACGAGCGGCGGCGGAAAAGTGCCGCTCAAGTAGGACCTTTCGGAAAGCACATGGACGTAGAGTCGGCAACCTCCAACTGAGATCGCAGACCCGCTCAGGAAAAGTCACCGAGAGCAACGGCCGTTACACGTCAAAGTTGTGACGACCTCCGCATGTGCCGCCATTTGGGGCGATCAGTTGTCTTAGTTTGCTAGCCCTGCCCGGCGGCGCTCTTATGCGCTTTCGGTTGCTAGAGTCTTACGCACGCACCGATATCGGCCCGGAGCCTTGATGCGGAAACACTATGAAGGCCGGTCATATTAAACTAAAGCCTGGAGCATGATGCGCAAATCACGCGAAAACCGGGCCCTAGCAATGTCGCACGCAGGCCCAGCAACGCAAATTCTTACCATTCCATCTCACTCCAAATGACTCGGATGCAAACCACAGCTTCCGATGCTTTCCAGAAGCTCACCATCACGAATCCGAAGCGCGACCCGAAGAACGTAAGCGGTCGAGAAACCTGGTATCCCTACTACGCCGGTTTTTCACCAGTGTTCGCGCGGTCGTTTTTCGATTCATTGGCGTTAAGTCCCGGCAGTAAGGTCATGGATCCGTGGAACGGAAGCGGTACAACGATCGAGGCCGCCGCGCACGCCGGACACAATGCGATGGGCTTCGACATTAACCCCGTGATGATTGTCGTTGCGCGCGCTCGTATGTTGAGCGACTCCAGTCGCCAAAGTCTTGAACCACTTAGCGCCGCGATTGTGCAAAAGGCGCGGGACGCGAAGGCCCTTGACCTGGACCGATCTGATCCGCTCGAGCTTTGGTTGGCGCCAGAAGGTGCCATGGCTTTTCGACGCGTTGAGACCGGAATCCAGCAGCTCTTGATCAATTCCCAGGGACACCGCTTTCTTGACTCACGGGCTACCGTCAGCCAACTCTCGGACCTAGCGGCGTTCTACTACGTCGCCTTGTTCCGAACGGCCCGCTCGCTGCTGCAGCGCTTCTTCACGTCGAATCCTACCTGGGTGAAGAAACCGGCTACACAGGAGAATCGCACGCGCCCGAGCCTTGAATCGGTCCTAGCTGCCTTTGGCCGCGAAGTCGTCTCGATGGCTGAGGTACTGCAACCTGATTGGACACGAAGCGCCGGCGGCCAGTACACGCTCGCAATTGCGTCTTCGGAAAAGTTGCCAATTGAGAGCCGCAGCATTCATGCAGTTCTTTCGTCACCGCCGTACTGTACTCGCATTGACTATGCGATCGCCACTTCGGTAGAACTTGCCATCCTCGGCATTGACGCGACTCACGGATTGACGGAACTGCGGCGAGCGATGATCCGCGGCGCAGTCGTTCCCAGAGAAGCTCCGAGCTCTCAGCCATGCTGGGGCCCGATCTGTCTGACGTTTCTCGATCGAGTAGCGGGGCACCGCTCCAAAGCATCTGCGACGTACTACCTGAAGAGCCATTTGCAATACTTCGATGGAATGTTTCGTTCTCTCGGCGAAATCTCACGAGTCTTGGTTGACAAAGGAGCTTGCGCTCTTGTGGTGCAAGACTCCCATTATAAAGACGCCCATAATAACCTCCCGCGGATTTTCGTTGAAATGGGGGACGCCCACAACCTGCGGCTTGGTCGGCAAGCCGACTTTGAGAACACGCGATCCATGGCGAGGATGCATCCCCATGCGCGCAAGTATTGGCCTCACCTCCACGCGAAGGAAAGCGTGCTGATGTTCACCCGTTTGTAGAGAGGAGTGGTAGGCATGCCCGATGTTTCCGTGATCGATTTGATTACTGCGATTGAGACGCGGTTGAAAAAGGTCAGCACGCAGTCGTTGGATCTGTCCTTCAACGAGCTTCTCGACATGTACGAAAACCACGAACTTGATATAAGTCCCGACTATCAGCGGCTCTTCCAATGGAGCGAAGGGGCGAGGTCCCGATTCGCAATTATCCCTTGACAACAAGGACGGCCTGCCGCATAATGAATCATGCCCGGAAGCAAGGAAATAGCAGTCAAGCAGTCGATACCTCAACATCTGCGGTATAGCTTCGAGGATTTCAACCGCCAATTCCCCGATAACGACGCCTGCCTTGAGCACATAAAAGAGCAGCGCTGGCCGAAGGGCATCACCTATTGCGATACGTGCAAGGCTGACAAGAAGCATCATCGCGTTACCGGGCGCACTGCGTATGCCTGTGAAACTTGCGGCTGGCACATTTATCCGCTTGCTGGAACGATCCTGGAGAAGACCACCACGAGCCTGCGGACATGGTTCTACGCGATGTACCTCATGGGATCGACCCGTTGTGGAATCTCCGCAAAGCAGATCCAACGCGAAACGAGCGTCACCTACAAAACCGCGTGGCGGATGTTCAAACAGATCCGCTCCATGCTTTCTGAGGACATCCAAGTGGACTCTGCCGTGGAAGTTGATGAAACCTACTTCGGTGGAGCGCCGCGATTCAGAACGCGCCGACAACCGGGCGTTAAAGCGGCTGCTGGGCGTCCCGGCGCAGGCGATCCACAAAAGACTCCCATCGTTGGCATCGTACAGCGCAAAGGCCGCGTAATCGCGAAGGCCACGCGTGACGTAAAGGCCGAGACCTTGATGGACATGGTGACCGAACATGTCCTTCCAGAGTCCACGATCTACACCGACGAGTTCCGCTCCTACGCTGGTATCGAAAAGCTCGGACAAGGCTACCATCACAAACGGGTTCATCACAGCGCGAAAGTCTACGTGATGGGTGACGCTCACACCAATTCCGTCGAAGGATTTTGGTCGCTCATTAAGCGCGGTATCGGCGGCGTCTACCATGCCGTCAGCCAAGAGTACTTGCAGACGTACCTGGACGAGTACACGTACCGATACAATCGGCGCGATCAGGGCAACCTGATCTTTAAGTCGATTTTGGCTGAGGTTTCGCGACGGGCGAAGGCGAAATGAGGCGCCCGAGCATCGCTTCAAACTGACCCTTTGTGAGTCCTGGCGATTCCTTGAGTAATTCGGACACTTCGACCGTCTTCGGTTTTGTGCGCGGCGTTCGGAGCAGTCGCTTACGCGGGCTTCCCGGCATGCGATTTTAGGGTAGCACGTCACCGATCTACTTATTCTTTCGTGACCTGACATAATCAATAAGCCGCAAAACGAATACAATCGACAGGAGCCACGCCACGATTAGGTGATGTATGGCGCTTCCCGGATGGAATTCTCCTGAGTTCGTTAGGTCCGCCCATGAAGCACTCGAAGGCACAGCAATTTTATTCTTCGCGGCGCTCGTAGTTCTGGACATAATTGCCCACTTTGAAACTCCGCGCCACAAACTGTTCGAGAGAATCGGACTGATTTGCTTTGGAGTAGCAGTGTTGATGGAGATCTTCGCATATCCATACGGACACAGAAACGACTTCTTTGCCGACGAGGAAATCGGGACGCTAAATGAAGAAGCTGCGGATGCGCGCGAGATAAATGGGCAGCTAGAGAAAGACGCAGCAGATATGCGAAAGCGGGCAGAAGATGAAGCCGCTGCGCGCCTTGACATTGAAGAGCGTGTTGAATGGCGCAGACTTCCGCAGGAGAAGCTAGCAGAGTTCGCGATAACCATTAAACGTTTCGCAGGCCAGCAATTCATCATCTCCGCTGACTCCATTGACGTTGAAGGAAATCTCTTCGCTTCTGATCTAGTAAAGGCTCTCAAGGCCGCGCTTTGGGTATATCCTCCAATCCATACTGTAGGCGGGGCCGGTTCTACGATCACATCGCCTGATATGCCGCCCGATACCGGCGTCGAGATCCTCAGCCCGAACGTGCGAAGAAACGCCGCCGATGCACTTGCTCGCGCATTAAACGGCTTTGGCTTCGACTCCCATGTCAGAGATAGACCATGGGAGGACACGGCGACGAGGCTTTGGATAATGGTGCATGTCCGTCCGTTTGGTCCGCAAGGAGAAGCAAAGTTAAGGCACACAGCCGAGGCAAAGACGCAAAAATAGCGCGCCAGCCTGTCAGGCCAACCCCATCTTAGCGCCGTCCTTGTTGTGAAGGGATATTTGCGTCCCGATTTATCGAATCCCTTCTTCTGGAAATGCCCGTGCCCCCGATCTACGTTGTCGAGGAAGAGGACAATAAGTACCTGCTAATCGATGGACTGCAGCGGATATCCTCCTACTTGCACTTGAGGGGAAAGCTGGATGCTCCACAGTTGGATCCGCCGTTGTCGAAGGTCAGAAACTGCAGCTCACGGACTGCGACATCGTTAAAGAACTGAATGGCAAGACTTTCGATGATCTAGGCACGGCGCTCCAGATTAAGTTAAAGAGAGCATTCATTCGAGTCGAAGTAGTGCGGAAGGGCAGCGATCCCCGGTTTAAATACCACATGTTCAAACGCCTCAACACTGGAGGCGAACCTTTGACCGCCCAACAGCTACGTAACTGCTCCATACGCCTATTGAGTCCCACTTTCATCGACTTCATTAAGAAACTTCGAGAGCGCAGCGATTTTAAAGCGTGTACGACTACTTTGACCAACGAACGAATTCTCGCTGCATTTGACGAAGAGCTGATCCTGCGCTTCTTTGCATTTCGCAATAACTTGGATGCGTTTAAGCACGATATCACGGATTTCCTGACCCAGTATATGGAAGGCGTCTCCGATCCGTCCGAGGCGACACCATTCAACTACAGGGACCAAGAGGCCGCGTTCGATAAGACGTTTTCCATTCTTGCTGCGACGCTAGGAGAAGATGCGTTCACTTATGCAAACAAGCAAACAAAGAAACTGACAAAGGGATTCGGCGTGCTGCAGTTTGAGGCCTTCACAATTGGTCTCCAACCACATTTGGGTCGACTTGATCCGGCAAATCAAGAGCTTATGGGGCGCTTAGCAACGCGGCTAAAGGACCTAAAAGCAGATGCGCAGTTCATCGACGCTACCACGGGCGGAGGAAGAACTCCCCAGGTCTTCTCAGAGAACGAATCAACTGGGTCGATCAGGCGGTCGCCGAAGTCGCATGAATCTGCCTGACCTCAGCGCACAACTAGAGTCGGAGCTGGCTTGGCGCCAAGAAGAGATCCGTTTCTTCCAGAACCGAGGGACAATGCTCCTTAAGGCGGACGAGCAGGATCAATACCGTCGTGCTTTAGTACTAATCCTTTATGCGCACTTTGAAGGTTTCTGTAAGTTCGCGTTCGATCTCTATCGAACTGCGATCAATGGAGAACAGGTTGCCTGTAATGAGGCATCTCCCGCAATCGCGGCGGCTGGTTGGGCGAAGCTGTTCAAGGAACTACGGGATCCGAGCACTAAGTGTGCTGAGTTTAAGCACGCCCTACCGGATGACGGTAAACTTCATCGGTTCGCCCGAGATCGTGAATTCATGGAGCGTTCAATCGAGTTTAACCGTCTCCCTGTAACAATCCCGGACGATTTCGTTGCAACAGCAGCCGCCTCCTACGTTCACCCAATAGCTTTGGGCCTCACACTTTAGACGATTTCAGATCGAAAAGTCCGGTTCGCGCGCCAGCCGCGGCCGATTGTCGATATGGGGTTTGTTGGCGTGCGAGCCATCGGCCCGGGAGCGTTTTAACCCTCCTTTTAGTCGCCAACCCACAGAAGCAAGCGGTCCCTGCGCAGTGACTTTTCGCCTCAGGCCAATACTTGAACCGCGAACGCCCACGGTGTGAGTTAAGCACGCTTCCGATGTGACGTCCGGTCAGCGATCTCAAGGAGCGCCCGCAGAGCATCATTGACCGATTTCGAGTCGGGGAACGCCGCCGCTACTTCAGGCTCGAGCAGAATCACGTTAACACCCCGACGGTAACGGCCCGCGTACTTGCCCCGAACACCACCAGAGAAATCGTACTCGGCCCTCATCTCCGGCGCTGCGCGGTTAGAGCGACGTTTCTTCATAGTTGCGTCTTTCATGTTGTGTCGCAATGCGCGCGCTGATTATGCGAATTCGCGCTCCTCTCATAGTATGAACGACAACCAGGAGCTTCCGCTCGCTGGACATGCCAATGATCAGGAAGCGCGCTTCGCCAGCGGCGTGGTCCGGGTCCGGAATCGTGATCGAAAGCGGGTCGCCAAACACCGTACTCGCATCGGCGAATCCGACGTTGTGCTTCCGGCGGTTAGCCGTCTCCTTCTTCTCATCCCACTCAAACGCGAGTCCCTGCATCTCACATCGAGCTTAAGCGAATTACCGGCGCGCTGCGCGGCGCGCAACCCCCGGACGGTTTGGTCCTCGGGCACGAAGCACCGCTCGCTGCTCTGCGCGGCTCACCACCCCAAGTTAGGGTAATTATATAGTTGACTAAAGTCAGCGAAACTGAATCCAGCCCCGTTTCGGCTTGACAGCGAATCCTTCTGCTACCAGTATGGCTCCGATGTATGACATCAGGCCGCTCCTGTTGACATTCGCCTTAACCCATTCCCCGACGCTTCCGACAGGTGGCTTGTCCTTTGATGTCCCTATCTGAAGTTCTCTGCCGGAGTATCGCTGGAGAATCCGTGCGTAGTCAGCGCCACTGATTGTGGCTGCCCACTGGAAGCCTTCGCCATATCTGATCGTCGTCCCACTGCTGACGGAACCGCTATATTCGAAACGCTCGTCTCCACCGCCCCAAGTCGGCAAGACTTTGGATGCTGCCATAGCGCAGTCAGGGTACTTTCTTCGCCCGCTTCCTGGCCCGTGCGCGCTTCTGGCGCGCCTCTTCCTTCAGGACCGCTTCTTTGGACACGCTGAGCGAAGCACGGACGCCACGGTCGAAGTTCTCAAACTGGTTTGGCCCATCGCACCTAGCATTCAATTCCGCGATTGTTTCGGCTTGGGACTTCATTGCGCCCTCACTAGTGTGGTTTCATCCACCACCATGATACCTTCTGGCGCGTTAGCTCAGTGGCAATGGGGGCCGACGTGGCTGTTCCGACCGTCCGAATTGTCGTCGGTATAACAAGCGTAAAGTCGATGCTCGTCCACTTCGTCAGGCATGGCAAGTTCTCCGCAACGGCGACATTTAGCCATGATACGCGGAGGGGTCCAAGGGTCCTTTGGGAAAACACCCAATTCAAAATCTGAATCGTCTGAAGGAAACATAGAAAACCTCAGTTCTTTGCCTCGGGAACTTCAACGTCGGCTAGTTGCATAAAGTCAACCAAGGCATTGTACGTATCGATCACTCGCTGGCGTGCGACCTTATCGGAGCGAATTTTTAATATTTCCCGTACTTGGGCCGCGTTGGTACAAGACTCGCGGAACTTGGCGAGAAGCTTAAAAAAGTCTGAACCTTGTTCCGGCTCGACTGACTCAACTAGCTTCTTAGCTTCCGACAGTGCGGTCTTTGCAGGAGCTTCTCTGAACTTCTTCGCCGCACTTGGATGCTTCAATATGCTGGGCAATGCGCGCACGTCAGCCGCGTCCGGAAGACGTTTGTCGCCAACCCACCGGCAAAATTCATCTCCAAACGAATCATCCTTCTTGAATAAATCTTTGAGATCCTTCTGCCGGAAGAACTCATCGAAATAGCTCCATGTGCGTTCTCCATGACTTGAATACTTGCCGTTGTCAAGAGTCAAAAATCTGTCCTTCATCATCTTGTAGGCTTGGAGAAATCTGTTAACTGTAGACTTACTAGTCCGTAGGTAGGTGGCGATCTCGTCCTGTGACATCCCAAGCTCATGCTCCATCGTAAATACGTGGCCTGCCTTCTCATGTGCTTTCCATGAAAGTTTCCCAGCGCAATGGTAGTCTGCCAACATAATCGCGACCTGTCTCTCATCAACGTCGCTCGGAAGAATGCGCGCTGGTACCGTGCGCCATAATTTGTTCTTCGGCTCTTTCTCGCGCAAACTCTGCACACAGACGGTTCGGCAGTTGCCTTCTCTGGCTCGAAACTTGTTTCCGACACGCTGAAGTATGACCCGTTCGCGTAGCCCCCCATTGTCGTGGATGTCCTTGCGAAGGTTCTTCACTTCGGGCATTGCCATAATCACCTGCTCCAAGCTCTTGCCTTCCTGCTCCAACTTCAGCCGGTATTGAATACGCGGGTTCTTCTGGTCTAATTCAATTTTGTCTATGGGCACGTTTTCATGAGTCAGACGGATCAATGTTCCGCCGACCATCATATCCTCGACCACTGTTGGATCGACTGCCACAGCGTGGTCCAATGTCAGCACACCGACGCGTTTTGCCATATTGACTTTTCCTCTATACTGAACGTAGGCGGAGGGCGCACGGCTTTAGGCCGATAGCCCTCCCTAGGTTTGGGTGCACCTCGGGTCGCAAGCCCCGTGTGCGTAAATCTACAGCGTGTGCCAGGGGCCAGTGGTTGTCGATCCTCGCTAGGGAACTACACGACAGCTTCACTGGCCCTTTTGGTTTTGGCCTCTACCGGTCCCCCGTCCTCGCAACAGAGGATCCCGTCGCCTACCAACGGCACTGCCGCCAGTTCCTCGACGAGTATCAACCCGCCACTCCCACCGAAACTCAGCTCACCCACCAACTCGCCGACACCGCGTGGCGCCTCAACCGCGTCCCTGTGCTCGAAGCCGCCCTGCTCGACCGCGCCGCCAACCCGCCCACCGAGCAAGCCGCCATCAGCTTCGACATCGTCGACGCCCACCGCGCCCTCGCCACTCTCGGCATGCACTCCCAGCGACTCTCCTGCCAGTTCCGAAAGACACTCGACCAGCTCCGCGAAATCCAGGCCGAGCGCCGTCTCCAGCAAGAGCGCGACCTCAGGCGTGCCGCTGCCCTTCTGGAACTCCATAAACACAAAGGACTCCCCTACCACCCAGCTCAATATGGGTTCGTTTTTTCAAAAGACCAAGTCGAAGCCTACGCCCAACGCCTGATGCGTCTCAACCAGTCGCGACATATCGAACACGTCCTCTTCCATATGCAGCCGCCCATCCAGCGCGAAGCCGCCCGCGCAGCCACCGCCTCTTACGAGCCGCAACCGTAAAGCAGCAGGTTGCTGACACTTAAATGGGGCGGCATTCGGCGCCGGATATTCCGATATACTGCTTGAACGAAGAGGAAAAACATGGCGAGAATATAGTTGACACACCCATTACGACAACCGTACTCTTGGATAGAGCACTTCGCAAAGATTTGCGGTGGTCTCGATTGGAGTAGGGTTATTTTGTCTGCTTTTACCTGCTACTTTGACGCAAGCGGCACGCAGCACGATCAGGTTGCCCTTGCTGTGGCCGGTTTCATGTCAACGGCAGATTTGTGGCTTGATTTCGAGCGGGCGTGGAAAGCTCGCCTCAAGAAAGATGGCTTTGGGTATTTCCACCGAAAGGAACTTAACCCTAAGAAAAATACTAAACATTCCCGGTTGATAGAGGATCTAGCTCGCATTATTCGAGACCACGTACAACATAAGTGTAGTGGACCCCATTTCTTGGACACGAAAACGGCCTTTTCTTAGATGGTGGGCGGCATTGAAAATAGAGGAGAGTCAATGCCCAAAACCCGCAAGAGTCACCCACCCAGCCTGAAGGCCAA